>Ga0302324_100000073_pt1 | contig 235699 bp, 185 predicted proteins | sample Palsa_T0_1_FD_201949 | JGI IMG/M metagenome (GOLD analysis project Ga0302324, IMG submission 201949) | Peat permafrost microbial communities from Stordalen Mire near Abisko, Sweden - Palsa_T0_1 | ecosystem: Environmental > Terrestrial > Soil > Palsa > Peat permafrost | place: Sweden: Abisko...
GAAGCCAGCCAAGGACCTCGACGCTACGCAGGCTGTTGCCTCGGCGGGCTGAGCGCGTACCACTCACGCGCTCGATCCTGCCTCATACCAACACCCCGTGGCAGGGTGCGCTTCACCGGACGGATACAATCGACAACTCAGAGGATACGGACCGGAGCCAAGAGAAGGGCAAGCTCTCCCCAGTCTTCTACCCGAGCTAGGTATTGAGACACTGCGGGAGTCACTTAGGGGCGGCTATCGCGGTGACGCGGTCGTCACTCCTGAATGGAGTTCGACATACCTCCACCATGACTACGGTATAGGTCCGTACCTATGACGTGAGTCTCTCCTGAACAGACTCAGTCTTCACTCTGGGGTAGCAACGAATCCACAACTCGAATGTGCAGACCCGGAGCGAAAGCGGAGGGCAAGATAAATAGCCGGCGCCTGAGTGTTGTAAGTGTTTGGAAGCGATATATATTTAGGGCGTCACTCACGACTGACGTGGATCCACGAGATGGATAACACGTTGATTCACGAACGGAAAAGGTGGTGCCACGTTGGATGCCAACGACGATTTGCCGATCTTTCGGCCTCGTTTTGGAAAACGGGCGGGATGGGGCACCGGCGCGAGTCCGCGCACGTTTCGCAACACTCTTCTCGCGCGGGTCGCGCTTCGAGGTGGAGTAGGGCGGCGCCGCTCAGCGGGCGCGCTTCGCGCCGCGGGCCATCGGCCCGATGCACGCCGCGTGGTCATCAAGGCTCGCGTGGTGCGGCTGACCGCGTATGGCGCGAAGGCCGCCGCGCTCCATCTTCGGTACATCGAGCGTGACGGCGTCGAGAAGGACGGCTCCAAGGGCGTGCTTTACGGCCCAGACGGCCCCGTGAAGCGCGAGACATTCGAAGAACCGCGCCTTCGCGAGAAGCACCAGTTTCGGTTCATCGTCTCGCCCGAGGACGCAAGGGACCTCGATCTGACGGCGTACGTGCGGCGCCTCATGACCCGCGTCGAACAGGACCTCGGGCGCAAGGTCGAGTGGGCCGCCGTGAACCACCACGATACTGGCCATCCGCATGCTCACATCGTGGTCCGCGGGGTCGATTGCGCCGGCCAGGAGCTGCGCTTCGAGCGAAGCTACATCGCGAGCGGGATGCGCTGGCGAGCACAGGAGATTGCTACGCAAGAGCTCGGACCCCGCCACGAGTTTGAAGTTCGACGTACGCACGTAAGGGAGGTCACCCACGAGCGCTTCACGTCGCTCGACAAGGAGATTGAAAGGCTCGCGGGTGGCGACCGCATCGACGTGCGGACTCCCAAGCGTCGCACAAGGGTCGACTCGTCCATCTTGCTCTCGCGCCTCGAGCATCTGGAGGTGATGGGTCTCGCGGAGCGGCTGTCGCCAAGCGCATGGTCCCTCCAGGAAGGTTGGCAGAAGGAGTTACGCGACCTCGGCGCGCGCGGCGACATCCTCAAGCAGATTCACGACGTTGTCCGGGTCGATTCGTCCTTCTACCGCGTCGTGCATGCGGGCGAGCCGCTGCATGGAGGTGCTCGTGAAGGTCAGCCCCTCGTCGGCCGCGTCGCCGGCAAGGGACTCTCGGACGAAGTGAAGGGGACCTTTTATGCCGTGCTCGAGGCGTCCAACGGCTTTGCCTACCACGTGCCTCTCGACGCCAGGACCGCCGAAGCCGTCGCGCTCGGCGACTTGGTCTCTTTCGGGACGCGTCCGGAGTTGGCGGTTCGGCCGATCGACCGCAGCATCGCCGAAAGAGCCCGCGAGGCGGGCGGTGTCTATGCGCTCGACCCTCATCGCGACGAGCGCGACCGTGCCAACGAGGTCCGCCGGTTGCGTGAGCTCGAGCGTGATGGGTTCGTCTCCGCAAAGGGCCCGGATCGATGGCTCGTGCCATCAGACCTGCTCGAGAAGCTCGAGAGTCGGCCGAAGACCGAGCCGCCTCGAGAGCGACTTTGGCTCGAGAAGGTGCCGCTGCCACTCGATAAGACGCCGGGACATCGGGGTCCGGTCTGGCTCGACAAGGTCGACGAGGGCACGCTCGCGCCCTGGGGGCTTGGCGCCGAGGTCGCACAGGCTTTGAGCAAGCGGCGCGAAGCTTTGCGCGCATTCGGCATGGCCCCCGATGACCCCCATCGGGATGGCAAACTTCGAGAAATGGAAAGGCGGGCGGTAGGAGAGGAAATGGCTGCGCGCACCGGCCAGCAGTTTGTCGCCACGACCCCCGAGCGATTCCGCGGCAAGGTCCGCGCAGGATCCGAGGGGGTGCCGTATGCGGTCGTGACGGACGGCTTGCGATTCATTCTGGTGCCGGCATCGAGAGACTTGCGCTCCTTGGCGGGCAAGGCCGTTGAAGTCTTGCGCGATCCCCAAGGCCGGCTTTCCGTTCGGGCGATCGACAGGGACCTCGGGCGGTGAGGCTCGTGCCGCATCAAAGCCAGCGCTTTAGTGCAGAAATCCCGTAAGCCGCTTGGAGTCCTTGATGGCCGCGACCAAAGTGAGACGTGTTCGGGTTGGTACGCGACTTTCGCTGGAATTGCGAAACCGCCTTACCAAGTACTGCGCGGCTAGCGGGATCTCCGAGCGCACGATCATCGAAGACGCGCTGCGCAAGTACCTCGATGGCACCGACGACTCGGCGCTGATCTTGCGCCGCTTCGATCGGATGGAGCGTGCACTGGCACGCGACCGTCGCGATCTGGAGCTTCTGTCCGAGGCGTTCGGGCGCTACATGCGGATGTGGCTTGCGACGCAAGCGCCAAGCACGGCGGAAGGAGGCACGGCCGCGACGCGGAGCGCAGCGGAGGCGCGGTACAAGCAGTTCGCGCAGCACTTGGGCGCGCAGTTTGCGCAGGGTCACCGCTTCATTGACGACCTGCCGGTGGAGGTGGTGGAGGGCGAGAACGACGTCAAGTAACGTCGCGCAATCCCCGATGGCGTCCTCGCGATCCATAGTCGGTGAGAGCGGCGTCCGACGATCGCGGGCCAGGGTTGGCATCGACGGCGACAACCGCCCACTCATAGCGGTGGTCCTCCCTTCATCTAGGATGAAGCCCTCTCGTGGCCGCGACTCGCGTCCTCGTCGTCGCAGGCACACTTGTGGTCAGCGTGCTCTTCCCTTACCGCTACTCGCTTCGCAGCATCTGGCCGGGGATCGCCCACACACTCGAAGATGGAGACATCTCCGGGTGGCTTACCCTGGGCTGGTTCGCCTTCAATCGGCTTTGCCCGCCATTTCCCATCTGCCCGACGTTTGCGCAGACTGCCCGGCAATTCAAGTTGCTTCCCGGTAATTCGGTCCGAAAGGGGGCTTTGAGACGTCGTCAGGCATGACCCGCAGGGAAAGCATTATGGCAATGCCAGGCCGGTGCAACCACCACTGCTACCGGTTCCCGGCGTAGAAAGCGCGATCGTGGTCACGCACGTAACGGTCTCCATCGGGGTGGCGTTTGCGCCCTCGAACACATGGGTCGAACACGAGATGAAGTCATTCTCCGCGCCCAAATCCGTATCGATCTGAGCTGAAATTCGGCTGATGCAGAAGTCTTGACACCCCGAGTAATGGGACCCCTGAGAGTCGGTAAGCCCATCGCCTGCTGCGTCAGGCGTCACCAAGAAGGCCGCCGAATGCCCGGACGATCCGCCGCCACAGCTAGCGACGATGACTGTTAGCAAGATGCGACTTCGGAGCGTATAGATTTGGGGCATCTGAAAACGAGTACGCGCCCTCCCACAGGTTCGCCTGTGCCGGAAGTCACATACAATCTAGCTCACCTCAGTGGCGACTTCGTCGCTACGAAGAAGTGACCGAGGGACGGAGGCGGGTCAGCGTCCGCAGACACAACACCACGGGGGAGCAAGACCTGGCTGGGGAACCAGATCGCAGTTGAGGGAGGGGTCTGGTTGAGTGTCACGGCAGTACAGAAGAAATCCAAGGCCGGGTGCGGGAGCGCAGCCATTGTTCCCGATGGGTATGCACGCGTCGGGCGAGGACATTTCGAATCCGGGAGGAACGCAGTTCCCTGTCCGCAAGGCGCATCCGTTGTTCTCTGCCGCTGCCGGAATCAAGCATGTCTGCGCATTCGCGTCGCTCGGATCGGGACCAACTTGGGTCTCAACTTCGGGGGCGTCGACGCGCGCACCGCAGGCCGCACCGATGAGTTCCAGACCCACCAGCAGCAAGGCTCCGCCTCCGGTGATTCGGTGGCGCACGGTTTGTGCATCCCGGTTGGGATGCCGGCAGCAGCGGCTCCTCAAAAAATTCGACAGCCGAAGGCTAACTTTTCGGCAAGTTCTGCGTGGTGCTGGCCGATTAAGCATTTTCGTCGGGCGACGACCGAATAAACGGTGGCGGTGCGGTTGCCGACTGCACAGCAGACTGTAAACCGTCTCTTCTACACGCGAATCTCTCGAGCCGACGGACCGAAGAGAAAAATCTTCAAACGCCTGCCGAAAGTCGGCAAGTCGCGTGCGTCGCTCACCGAGAGATTACGCGGACCGGACGATCGCGTATCGGCGCAGCGCTGGCGCGAGGCCGTGCCGTTCCGAGAAAGGTTGGTAGGCGAGGTGCGGTCAGCGTTAGTCAGAGCGTCCGCGCGATCGGGTGGTCAACAACTGCTGACCACCCCCCGTGGTCAGTCGCTGACCACCCCTGGCCGCGATCGCGCCCAAGGCGAGCACACTCCAAGACGTCGACTCCCGCGGGCCGCTTGGCGTTTGGGCACGGCGATTGCGCAAGGAAGGAGAATGATCGCCCGACGCGAAGATCGACAACACCCGGGGCAAGCTGGGCGCGAGCGCATCCGAATTCCAATCGACGATATGCGGGGGCTGGCTGCCCGAGCGCGTCGTGGATGCACGCCTCCATGAGCAAAATGCTTCGGCCCCAACGCGTTCGACTCCACCCCTACGTTGAAGAGGCTGTAGCCAAGCGGCTTTCTGCTCACTGCGCTTCCACGGGCATTCCCGCGAGCTCGGTTATCGAGGCGGCACTTCGGCAGTACCTCGACGGGACCAGCGATAAGACGCTCATTCTTCGGCTTTTGAACCGGCTCGCTCGTGCCGAAGTTCGCACGCAGCGCGATCTCGAGGTTCTGTCGGAGGCCTTCGGAGTCTGGGTGAGGGTCTGGTTCGCGCAAGTGCCGGCCATGGACGGCGCTGCGAAAGAGTTAGCGCGCCGTACGGCCGAGAGCCGCTACGCGCGATTCGTCGAGCAAGTGGCCGAACGGTTTTCCGGTCGCGAGCGCTTCCTCGACGACTTGCCGCGCGAAGTGCTCGCGGATGAGGTCGAGCTCGAGAAAATATCTGTTGAGTCTCCCGAAGCTCGAGGACCTACCGATCCGGCAGACGGATGAAACCCCGCTGGGTCAGCGTGGCCGCAGCGGCCGACTTCTTGGGACTTGGGGCCGCCGCACTGCGGCGCACTCTCGAACGTCGGGCCACACGCGTCTCCGATGGTGGCGTCGAAGCGAACGTTGACGGCGTGCGAGCGAGAAAGTTCGGTCGTCTCTGGCGCGTTCAGTTCTCCGAGAGCTGGCAGGCGGAGGTCTCGAGATGATGCGACCTCCCTCCCATCGTGTTAGGCCTCGGACCTCTCCCAAGTGCACGGGAATGCCGGAAAGGAAACGGCATGACCGTGCGTAAGTATGCGAGGCGCGGGAAGCCTCGCTGGGTCATTGAAATCCCCTATCGACACAGGCTGACGGGCAAGCGCGTCCGCTTCCGAAAGGATGCGGACGTTCAGACGTCAGCCTCCGCCCACGCCGAGGAGCACCGCCTCATTGCCGAGCTCGAACAGCACGGGTCTATTCGGACCGTGAAGGACAAGCGGAGCGAGGCGACGAGCGCGCCTGTCGCGAAGGACATGACCTTCAAGCAGGCGTACGAGCACTTCATGGAAACGAAGGCCGTGACGCGTCTGAAGTTCACAACGCGTCGCTCGTACGAAACGTCGGCAAGGGTCTACTTGCTCCCTCGGTGGAGGAGCCAGAAGCTCACCGATTTGGGCTACGCCGACTTCGAGCGGCTCGACGCCGACTTGAAGAAGACGGGGCTCAAGCCGACGTCCAGAGCGAACATCATCAACGCAGGTCGCAGTGTCCTTCGTTGCTGCGTCGACTCGGGACTGCTTCGCGACATGCCGCGGCTGCCTCGGTTGCCGAAGGGCGGCGAAGCAGTTGTTCACCCTCCGAGTGCTGAAGACGTCGGGGCAATTCTCAGGGGCGCGGCGACGCATGTGCGCATTGCTCTTGTGCTCTGCACCGACGCGGGCCTCCGAGCGGGTGAGGTTCGGGGGCTCGAGTGGCAAGACGTGGACTTGCAGGCCCGTGTGCTGACGGTACGTCAGACGATTTATCACGGGCACAAGGACACGCCGAAGTCAGGCCACGAGCGTCAGGTGCCGCTGACGAGTCGCCTCTACGAGCTGCTCTCGGAGGCAGCGAAGAGGCCTCACCGCCTGACCGACCCAGTCGCGCCCAACGTGAAGGGCAAGGTCTGGGGAGAGCCGAGCCTGCTCCACGCGCTTCACGGCGTGCTCACGAAGCTCGGCATGGCCAAGGTTCGCGTGCACGACCTCCGTCACCATTTTGTGACGGAGGCCTTCAAGGCCGGCGGCGGGGCGCCGACGGTGCGCGACTTGGCGGGTCACAAGCACATGCACGTGACCGCGCGCTACGCGCACTCCGACGATGAGGCGAAACGTGCCGTCATCGCTGCGCTAGACAAGAGGCGGGTGTCGTAGGGGACACGGCAACGAAATGGTCAACAGATGGTCAACAGGCCCCCCATTGGGCCCTAGCGCTCGGAGGTGAAGGAAGAACAAACGGCAGTGAAAGTAATAACTTGGAGGAGTGGCCGAGTGGTCGAAGGCAGCGGTTTTGAAAACCGCCGTACCCGTAAGGGTACCAGGGGTTCGAATCCCTTCTCCTCCGCCAGAATCATTGAAGAAACCGACGAAACACCGGATGCGTGCATATTCCCCGTGACCAAGTCGGCGACCAAGACAACGGTTCGCGCACCGCTGCTCGGGGTTCGAACCATTCGTTGGCGGTTCGGGTTTGGTCGTGGCGACCAAGGCCGAGTCCAGCGAGGGCAGCTTGCAGATCTCGGCGTAGAGGGGATTCCCAAAGACGGCCGAAGCGGCGCGGCAAGAGTAAGGAAGTAGCATCGTGCGCGGCGCATGATACTTTTCATGCATAAAGTATAGTAACAGTCGACGTAATGCTACCCGACGCCTTCCATCAGAATGCGGCCGGAAAGATTGTCCGAAGCCAGCGGAATTATTGGGCGTTCGTTCCCGATTCGCTGCCCCCAGCGCTTGACCTCGGCAGGCTGGCGCCGCTTGTCGAGGAGGCTAGCCACGCCGTCGGCAACCTCAAGGGTGCCGGCGGCCAGCTGCCCAACCCGCTTATGCTGCTGCGCCCGTTCCTCCGCAGGGAAGCCGTTCTGTCGTCGCGCATCGAAGGTACCTTGACCTCGTTCTCCGACCTCTTGTTTTTCGAGGCGGCCCCCGATGCGCCCGCGCAATCCGCCGACGTTGGGGAGGTTGCCAACTACGTGGTCGCGGTCGAGCGCGGGTTGGAGATGCTCGACACGCTGCCGCTGAGCCTGCGCCTCTGCAAGGAGCTGCACGGCACGCTCATGAAGGACGTGCAGCGGGCAACCCCAGGCGAGTTTCGACGCAGCCAGAACTGGATTGGACCGCCAGGGTGCACGCTCGATGAAGCCGCCTTCGTCCCACCGCCCCTTGAGCACATGGACGAGTGCTTGAACGCGTGGGAGCGGTTCATGAACGAGCCACATCCACCGGCGCTCGTTCAGGTCGCTCTCATGCACTACCAGTTCGAGGTCATTCATCCCTTCGTGGACGGCAACGGACGGATTGGGCGCTTGCTCATCACCCTCTTTCTGGCTCAGCGGGGCTTGCTGCCTCAGCCGCTGCTGTATCTCTCGGCGTTCTTCGAGAAGAACCGCAGCGACTACTACAACCTTCTCATGAAGGTCTCGACATCAGCGGGATGGCACGACTGGATCGAATTCTTTCTCCGCGGCGTCCGCACCCAAGCCGTGGACGCCGTCAGACGCACGGAAAAGCTGCTCGCGCTGCGACAGAGCTACCGGAACAAGGCGCTCGCGGGCGGCCGCGCGGCGTCGCTCACGAAGCTGGTCGATTTGCTATTCGTGCGTCCTGCAATCTCCATCCGCGGCGCGCAAGAAGAGCTCGGCGTGACCTTTCGCGCGGCCCAGCTCAACATCGACCGCCTGGTGGCACTCGGTCTGCTCGAGGAAGTAACCGGTCGCGAGCGATATCGCGTCTACATGGCGCGGGAGATTGCGCGCGTCGCCATGGAGGATCTTCCCGATGACGAAATGCCCGTCGAGCTCCCTGGCCCAAGTCGCTCCTGAGCTCCCCAATCTCGGCGCGGTTCCCGAGTCTTGGCAGAATCTTGGCAAAAAGAACGGGGCGGCGGTTTCTTTCGTCGGCGCAGGCTCCTCTTCTTTCCGGAACCACTTTCGTCCTTGCATAGGCCCGAGCGCGATACGCTTGCCGGATGCGAATGCTCCACACGATGCTCCGAGTGGCTGATCTCGAGGCTTCGAAGAAGTTTTACACAGAGGCCCTCGGGATGAAGGTGCTCCGGGAAAAGGAGTTTCCCGACGGCAAGTTCACGCTCTGCTTCATCGGATATGGCGACGAGGCAAGCCACACCGTCATCGAGCTCACGTACAACTGGGATAGAAACAGCTACGCGCTCGGGGACGCGTTCGGGCACGTTGCGCTAGGCACGAGCGACATCCAAGGGGCTTGCGACAAGGTTCGGAGCCTCGGTTACAAGGTCGTACGCGAGCCCGGCCCGATGAAGCACGGAACCACCGTCATCGCCTTCGTAGAGGACCCGACGGGGTACAAGATCGAGCTCATCGAACGCGAATAGATATCGCGGCGCGCTTGCGGGGCTAGACTGAAGCTATGAAGCATTCCCTCCTAGCCTTCGGGCCCGCCGTGTGGATCTTGGCGCTCGCAGCGTGCTCAGGGGGCGCGGCGACTTTGAGCGCGAACGGCACCGAGGCCGGGGCCGAGCAGACACCTGCCGAAACGGGAACGCCGGCGATGGGAACGCCTGACGCGATGGGAACGCCGGCGATGGGAACACCCGACGCGACGGCAGCGCCCGACGCAATGGCAGCGCCCGACGCGATGGGAGCACCGAGCAGCGGAGGCGAGGGCGGCGTGCCCCCGGCGGGTTGGCTTTATACGAAGGCGAGCAAGATCTACCTCTCCAATGGTGCGTCCGGGACCGCGTGGATGGGCCGCGGGGTCAACGTCGATGACATCTTCCTTTGCGGGTACAATTACACGCTCGCGAGCCCGACGCCGGACCAGACGCTCGAAGCGATGATCTCAGGGCTGATAAGCGGCTGGAAGCCTACTTTCATCCGCATCTCCCTCGCCATGGATAGCGACGGGAAGGTGGTGAGCTGGCTGACCGATCCGGCGCAGTATGCAACGCCGATGACGAACGTCATTCACTCCATCGGCGCAAACCCCGGCGTCTACGTCCTTGTCACGCTCCGGAGCGACGCATCGATGATCGGTCAAGACAAAGCCGACGGAGACCCCGAAGCAACGGGGTTGCCCTCGGACAGCACGACGACGCCGAGCGCGACGTCATTTCCGACGGGCACCGACGCCACATACGTGGCGCTCGTCGATACCTTCGCGAGCGCGAGCTACGTCCTCTTCGGGTTGACCAACGAGCCGGGGGGTAACAAGCTCACCGACACCCAGATCTCCGCGGCGATGAGCCATGCCGTGGGCGTGATCCGCGCCGAGGAGGACCACCTTGGCGTGGCACACCACATCGTCTCGGTGCAGGGTAATGGCTGGACGAGCGACATCAGCTTTTACTCTTCCGCGCCTCTGCCCTACGACAACGTCGTCTACGAGGTGCACGGCTACCCGCCATCGTCCGGCTCGTACACCTACTCGAACATCCCAGTTATCATCGGCGAGTACGGGAGCGTCACCGACAGCTCGGACTTTTACGCCGACCTCGAGGCCAAGCAGATTCCCAATCTCGCCTGGGACTTCGATTCGTTCAGCAACTGCGCGCCCGACCTTGTGACGGTCAACCAGAGCGCCACGAACCTGGTTGCGTCGGCCTGGGGGATGACCGTGCAGACCTACCTCGAGGCCCACGCGCCTTAGGCGGCACTTGGCGCCCCATGAGCCATGTGCAGCGCAAGGGCGGAGTGGTCTGGGCGGCGCCGCAGTGGAGGCTCTCCGACCCCGAGATTGACGAGCTCCTTGCGGAGCTCGAAGGGCACCTTGCGGGCGCCACACCGTACGTCCTGCTCTTCGATCTCACGCGCGCGGGGACGCCCAATGCGCTTCAGCGACGGAAGCTCGCGATGCATATGCGCAAGAACACGTCGCGGATTCGCCGCACGGTTCGCGGCGTCGGAGTCATCGTGCAGTCGTCTGTCGCGCGCGGGATCATAACGGCCATCTTTTGGATTGCGCCGCCCCCCGTGCCTCATCGCCTCTTTACGGCCCGCGCCGAAGCGACCGAGTGGGCCGACTCGCTCATCCAGAGCGCCCCCTAGCGCGCAGCGCGCCCCCGGGCGCGTAGAGCGCCCCCCAAGCGCCCTACCAATAATTCTCCATGAGCTCGCTCACCCACGCGGGCTGGCGCACTTCGCCGCGCGGCCCGAGCTCGCGCACCCACGGCTTGAGATCGAGCACGGGGCTGCCGTCGACCGCGTCGAGACCGGTCAGGTGAATCTTCAGTCCGTCGATGCGCTGGATGCGGCAGATCGTGGTCCCAATGCGATTGGGGCGGTTCTTGGCGCGCTGGGCGAAGATTCCGACTCGCGGCCACGCGGGATTGTTTCGGGGATGCCGCGTGCCGAGCTCGATCCTCACGGGCGCGACTCGGTCCATCAGAAAGACGACTTCGACGTGCGAGAACGTGTCGAGCCCTGCAAGCGCTTCGGGCGAGAACCGCGACTGCTCGAGCTCGACGAGGGCGGGCACCGAGTCCCAGTCGTCGTCCAAAACCACTTTTCGGTCGGAACGAACCACGCCGACGGGAACTAGAGCGATTTCGACCATGCGAAGCTTCCGAGCCGAACCTAGCACTGGGAGCGCTTCGGGCGACGTGCCAGCTGCCCGTGCGCGCCGCGGCGCCCCGCGGGCCGGCAGCCCGATGCGCCTAGCCGGAACCCTTTTGACTCCATAGCATCGGCGGGTGGCCTCGAAGCGCGAAGGTTCGGGCCGGATCGCTCCAAGAGCCGAGTCGCCTCCCTTGGGACGGCCGGAGCTCTTGGTCACGGCGTTTGCCACGGGCGCCGCCGTGCTTCTCATCGAGATCCTGGGCACGCGGATCATCGGTCCCGTCTTCGGAGTGAGTCTCTTCGTGTGGTCGGCGCTTCTCGCCGTGACCCTCGGCTCGCTTGCCGTCGCATACTTCGCGGGGGGCGTTTGGGTCGATCGCCGGCCGACTCCACGCCTCCTCGGGCAGGTCGTCGTGCTGGCGGGGGTGCTGCTCGGTCTGGTGCCCGTGCTGACTCACGGCGTGCTTCGGTGGGCCGAAGCGCTAGGGCCCCGCGCTGGACCGCTCGTGAGCGCGACGATTCTCTTCGCCCCCGCGCTCTTCGCGCTCGGGATGGTCGGGCCCATTGCTGTCCGCCTGACCGTGACCGACTTGGGCGCTGCCGGCCATGGCGTCGGCGCGATCTATGCGGTCTCGACGGCGGGCAGTCTTGCCGCGACCTACGTCACCGGGTTCGTCCTGATCCCCGCGTTCGAAACGCGACAGATCGCTTTGGGAGCGGCCACGTTTCTGATCCTCTTGGGGGCGCTATCGCTGGCCTGGCGTCGGCGTCCCTTGGCGTTCGCGGCTCTTCTCGTGCCGGCATTGGCTTGGGCGAAGCCGCCTTCGAGCTTGCGCCCGGCATCGACGTCATCGACCATCGTCAGAGTCTCTACGGGTTGCTCGAAGTCATCGACGATCGAAGCCGAGGTTTCCGATTGCTTCGCGTCGACCACTCGATCGTCGGCGCGCAATTCTCGAAGGATCACTCGAGCGGCTTTGCGTTCCTTCACTTGCTCGAGGCGGTTCAATTCTTGAGGCCGAACGCGGCCGACATGCTTCAGATCGGTCTCGGAATCGGTTCGCTGTCGTCGGTGCTCGAACCGCGCGGCATTCGAGCCGACGTGGTGGAGATCGATCCCGCCGTCGTCGCGTTCGCCCGCAAGTATTTTGGGTTCTCGACGCGTGGGGACACCTACGTCGAAGACGCCCGCACATTTCTCCGTCGAACCGTGCGCCGCTACGATCTCGTCGTGCACGACACGTTTACAGGCGGCACCACTCCCGAGCATCTGCTCACGATCGAGGTCTTGATCCGGATCCACGATGTGCTCCGTCCCGGAGGCGTCTTGGCCCTGAACTTCGTCGGGTACGACGAGGGTCCAAAGGCCGAAGCGACGTGGGCCGTGGCGCGAACGCTGCGTCGCGTGTTTCCGAGCGTGCGAACCTTTCGCGACCGGAGCCGCGGCGATCGCCCGGGTGAGCCGGGCAATCTCGTCTTCTTCGCGTCGGACGCGGCGCTCGACTTCGTGATGCCGCCGAGCTTTCGGTTCGAGAACGACGTCTGCGAGCGGGTGCTGCGCGCGTTCCAAGGTTGGGAAGTGCTGGCGACCGTTCCGGACGGCCCGTGGATCACCGACGATCGCAATCCGCTGGCGAGTCTCGAGCTTCCTGTGGCAGAGGCCCATTTCTGGGCCATGAACGAGCTTTTGCCTGTCGACGTCTGGATTCACGAGGACTGAAAAAGAAATGTCCGCCCGGGCACGGCTCGAACGTCCTTGAGTCGAAGTACCCAAACCCAAGGAGAAGTCATCATGAGCGAGTTTATGTATCTCTTTCGCGGCGGACAGGTTCAAGGCTCCCCGGAGCAAATGCAGCAGCACATGCAGAAGTGGGGCGTATGGATCAAAGAGCTCACGGAAAAGGGCTTCTTCAAAGCGGGCCAGCCGCTCGATCGCACCGGCAAGCTCGTCAAAGGCAGCCCGAAAACCGTGACCGACGGCCCCTTCGCCGAGAGCAAGGACCTCATCGGCGGCTTCCTGCTCATCGATGCCAAGGACATCTTGCACGCCGTCGAGCTCTCTGCGGGCTGCCCGATCCTCGAGACCGGGGGCGCTGTCGAAGTGCGCCCCGTCCTGAAGATGTAGTGGAAAGGGGCGACCATCTCTTTCGTCGCGAGGCGGGGCGCATGGTCGCCGCGCTCACCCGCGTCTTCGGCATCCACAACCTCGCGCTCGCGGAGGACGTCGTACAAGACGCGCTCTGCCGCGCGCTCGAGGTTTGGAAGTTTCAGGGCGCGCCGGACAATCCGTCGGCCTGGCTCATGGCCACCGCCAAGAACCGCGCGCTCGACGTCCTGCGGCGCGAGCGCACCGCGCGGACTTTCGCGCCCGAGCTTGGGCGTTTGCTCGAGACCGAATGGACGCTCAGGCCCGCCGTGGAGGAGATGTTCGAAGCGCGCACGATCAAAGACGACCAGCTTCGCATGATGTTTTCCTGCTGCCTTCCCCGGCTACCCGAGGAGGCGCAGGTCGCGCTCATTCTCCACATCCTGTGTGCCTTTTCGGCCGGCGAGATTGCGGGCGCGTTTCTCAGCACCCAGGCGGCGATCGAGAAACGCATCTCGCGCGCCAAGAAGGTGCTCGCGGGCTCGAAGAAGCTGTTCGATCTCTCCGACACGCGCGACTTTCCGGCGCGGCTAAAAGCGGTGCACCGGGCGCTTTACCTCCTTTTCAACGAGGGCTACCACGGCGCGAGCTCGGAGTCGGCCGTTCGAGCGGAGCTGTGTGAGGAGGCGATGCGTCTCGGCGCTCTGCTGCGCGATCACCCGGCTTCCTCGACTCCGGCGACCCACGCGCTCTGCGCGCTCATGTGTCTGCACGCGGCGCGCCTGTCGGCCCGAGTCGATGCCTCGGGCAACCTGAGCTCGCTCCTCGACCAGGACCGGTCGCGTTGGGATGGGGCGCTCCTATGCGAAGGGCGGCGCCTGCTCGACCTCTCCGCCACGGGCTCCGAGCTCAGCGAGTATCACGTCGAGGCAGCCATCGCGGCCGTGCACGCAGACGCTCCTCGCGTGGAGGACACGAACTGGGCCGCCATCGTGGCGCTCTACGACACGCTCCTGACGATCCGTCCTTCCCCGGTCGTGGCGCTAAACCGCGCGATCGCAGTCGGCCAGAACGAGGGACCCGAGCGTGGGCTCGACGAGATCGAAGCCATCCGCGACCGGGATCGTCTCGCCGGTTACCCCTTCTACTTTGCCGCGCTGGGAGAGCTCGAGCTCCGTCGAGCCAGGCGCGCGGTCGCGCGCGAGCATTTTCGTGCCGCGCTGGCTCTTGCCCGAAGTCCGATGGAGCGCAGGTTTCTCGAGCAGCGAGTCGGCGCGTGCGACGAGCCTCGCGCGTCTACCTAGCCGGCGATGATGCCCGAAGCGCCGACGATCCTCCTCGTTCGCACGCGCTGAACGAAAGCGACGACTCGAAGGGTCGTATGGTTCCAGGAGGGGTCGAGCTCGAGCGGTGCATCCACGACGAGCGTGCCTTGCGTCACCCGCCCGACCTCGCGGAGCGCGCGCACGACGGGTGCGTGCGTCAGCAAGCGACCCGCGTTCTCGCCTCGCTCCACCCGGGTCGATAGTCCGCTCTCCGTGATGGCCAGCCAGACCTCCGCGGCGTCGTCGCCCGTCGCGACAGGCACATCCCGTACCTCGACGTGTACCGCGTTGCCTTTGCGCTCCAGGGTGACGTGCGCCCGCGCTTCTCGCCGCGCAGCTTGCATGTCGCGGGCGGCTTGATGCACGTCACCGTCGACCGTCGCGTGACCATCGATCACGATTTCGGGCGTGTACACGCGATGGTCCGTGAGCACGGACGCATATTGTCGCTGCCTCGGGCCGAAAGACGCCTGGGCGAAAGGATCTCGCCACCCCAAGTCGTCCCAATAGTCGACGTGCTCCTCGAGCGCGATCACCGACACGCCATCGATCGGTTGCGCGCGATCGAGCTCGGCCAGGTAGGCGTCCGCCGGCGGGCAACTGCTGCACCCTTCGGAGGAGAAGAGCTCGACGATGACGGGGGTGGCGCCGAGCGGAGCGGCGGGCGCGGGGCTGGGCGGATGGGCCGCGTGCAGCTTCGCGGCCGCAAGAGCCAGGACGATGACGCCGACGACGGTCGCGACCAGCGCACGCATGTCTCAAGTACGGGCCGGCGCCCCCGCGGTTACGCGTGAGGAGCCCGGGTCGGCCCTGCACACACACACGCGCCCTCGTGCGAACCGAGCGGGCACCTCGTAGTCTTGTTCGATGATCGCTCGTTGGCACATCACGCCGCTCATCGTCGCCGGTGCCCTCGGCTGCGGGCAGTCATCCGGCCAGGGTCCTAGCGGTAGAGACGGAGCGACGTCGGGTGGCGGTCAAGTCGGCTCGACCGGTGAAGCGAGCGGCAGCGCAACGGGGGCGGCTAGCCTCGCGGGCAGCAGCGGCGCAAGCGGAGCGACAGCTGTCGGGAGCAGCGGCGCAAGCGGAGCCACAGCTGTCGGGAGCACCGGCGCAAGCGGAGCCACAGCTGTCGCGAGCAGCGGCGCCTCTTCCGGCTCGGCGAGCGGCAGCGGCGTGCCCGACGCCGGGGGCGCGCGCAGCGGTCGACCCTTTCCGGACACGAACGCCACCATCGCGATTCTCGCCGATCAATTTCCGACGATGAGCACCGCGCAGATGCAATTTGCGGCGACGCACTACGTCGGCACCGAGAAACAACTGCTTCCGGTGACTCGAGCCCTTCGCGCCATCAACCCGAACTTTCTCGTGCTCCACTATCACCTTTCGATGTGGCAGTCGGCCCCGACCACCGACTTCATCGTGGATGGGACATCGTGGGGGAACGACTACCCGACGGTGACCATGCACGAGGACTGGTTCTGGCACAACGCTGGGGGAGACCGCGTACCGAGCAGCGTCGACGGCAAGCTCCTGATGAACGTTTCGGTGGCCGGGTTCCAGGCGTACTGGGCGACCTCCCTGGCGGCGCAGGTCGCGGCCGGCGAGTATGACGCCATCTTCTTCGACTCGGCCTCTCCCGCTCTCCTGCAGGGCGAGTGCGGCGTCGTCGACCCTCGCCTCGCCGGTACCGCCGCCGCCAGCACGGTCTTCACGGAGCTCGGGAGTCAAACCTGGATCGATGCCTGGCAGCTATGGATGTCGGCGCTCGCGACCACCCTCGGTGCCCAAGGCATCCCGCTCATACCCAACACCAGTGCCTTCGTGACCGGATGGGACACGACCAACTATGGCCTGACTCCCGGCATCTTTTCGGAAGGGTTTGCCGATCCGTCCTTCGTCGAGAGCGATTGGCAGGCGTCGACGACCGAGCTTCTCAAGCTCGCGGCCGCCGGAAAGATCATGATCCTCCAAAACTACCTCGCGAGCCCGACCGACGTGGGCACGCGCTTTTACTACCTCGGCAACTACCTACTCGTGAAAGGCCACCAGACGTATCTGGATTACTTCGCGCAGGGTCCTCTCGAATGGTATCCGGAGTGGGAGCTCGATCTCGGCGCGCCGACCGCGACGCCAGCCACGGACGCGGCGGCGCTGCTCGTGGACGGCGTCTACCGACGCGACTTCGCGAACGGCAGTGTGCTCGTCAATCCTTCGGCGTCGCCGGTAACCGTTTCCCTCGGGGGCACGTTCCAAGAGGTCGTGGCGACGGGAGGTGGGGCGGTAGACGCGTCGGGCGCCGCGGGGGGAACCCTCACGAAAATGCCGGTGACGTCCGTGGTCGTCGCTCCGACGTCCGCAGAGATCATCCTGAAGTAGGCAAGGGACCGAAAGAGAGCGGCGTCAGGAGCGCCAGGGACGCCAACGCGAGCCCGAGCGCGACCGCTTCCTTGTCGCCTCGCATGCGGCTTTTCCTGCGCACCGCACGCTTCGCGTGAGGGCCGGCAACGGGGCGCATCAGCGATGGGCCAGCTCGAGGAGCTTGAGCACAGTTCGCCAGTTTCTAATCGTGGAGGTCGTGCCGAGGGTCGCGTCGAAATAAGCATTGGTCAGCTTGCTCGGAGCTACGCCCTTGGGCAGCCGCAAATAGATTTCGCGCCCCCTTACGATGAGCTCGTCCGGCGGCGATCGGTGGACGTCGAGCGCCGACACGCGCCGAGGCTCAGGCACGTCGGCCAAGAACGCGACGTGGAGCGTGTCGGGCTCCTTGCCCGCCTCGAGAAATGGGTTGTGCTGGCAGATGTCGACGAGCTCGCCGGCCGAGCGCGTCACCACGGCAATACGATAGCCGGTGCGCTTGAGGATGCCTGCCGCGATGGCCGAGGGCAGATTTCGCGCGGCTGCGCTGGCGGCTTTGCACACGGCGTTGCCGCTCTGAATGTACGTCTGCACGTCGACGCAGCCGGCGGCGATCAGGATCGCGACCAAGTCTTTCATGGGCAGCTTGTTCTTGCCCCCCACGTTGATGCCCCGCAAGAGCACCACGTGGGTGGTGAGCGTCTTGGGCGGCAAGCGCGGCGCTCCGATCTACGACCGGCTCGTGCGTACACGGGCGGGGACGGAAGGGGCGGCCGCGAAACCCTCGCACGTCGGATGATACTCGGCCAGTCGCGCCGCCGAGATCTGGACCGCTTCGACGTTGCTGTCCACGAGGACGAAGCCTCTTCCGTGGCGTGCGGCAGCGTCGCCGGTTGTCCCACTGCCGGCAAAGAAGTCGAGGACGACATCGTCGCGACGCGAGTGCACCTTGACGATGCGATTGAGGACGCCGAGCGGCTTCTGGGTGGGATAGCCGGTCTTCTCCTTTCCGTTGGTGGGGACGATGGTGTGCCACCACACGTCCGTCGGTGTCTTGCCGCGTTGGGCCTTCTCCGGCGTCACGAGGCCCGGCGCCATGTACGGGATGCGGTCCATCTCGTCGAAGTTGAACACGTAATCGTCGGGGTTTAGCGCGTACCAGAGGATCGCGTCGTGCTTGGCGGCCCAACGGTTCTTGGCGCGGCCGCCGTAGTCGTACGCCCAGATGATCTCGTTGATGAATCGTTCGCGTCCGAGCAGCGCGTCCAGCGCGACCTTGATGTGGTGCACCTCGCGGAAGTCGAGGTGAACGAAAATCGAGCCGTCCGGCGCCATACAACGCAGCGCGGCCTTGACTCTGGGCATGAGAAACCCCTCGAAATGGTCGAACGTGTCGGCATAAGACCCGCTTTCGATCTTCTCGACGTCGTAGCGCCTGCCTCCGAAGCCGCCCCGGTCGCCCGCCCGATCGGTCGCGGTCACGCGGATGCGATCGCGCCGCTGGACCTTGCCCGTGTTGAAGGGCGGGTCGATGTAGACGAGCCGGGCGAACTGGGCCGGCAGCGTGGGGAGCACCTCGGCGTTGTCGCCCAGGATGATCCGCTTCATCTCGGGCGAGGCTACTTGGAACCGCGTAGGCGCGGAAGAGGCATGCGGGAGGCCTGCGAGTGCTACACATCTTGCCGTGCACGTCGAAACCTTTGCCGTCGGCCCGCTCGGGTGCAATTGCTCCATCCTCGCGGACCTCGACGCGAAGCGGGCCATCGTCGTGGATCCCGGCGGCAGCTACGACAAGATCCGCGCGCGCCTCGAGGCCTTGGGCGTCGGGGTCGACGCGATTGTCCACACGCACACGCATTTCGACCATGTCGGCTGCACCGCGGAGCTGCAGCGGGGGACGGGGTCAGCGGCGAGCATCCACGAGGCAGACCGTTTGCTCTACGAGATGCTGCCGGTCCAGGCGGAGCTCTTCGGGATGAGAGCGCCCGTCGCGGCCGACGTCGACGGCGCGCTCGTCGACGGGCGAGCGATCCGCGCCGGCGCCCTCGAGCTCGGCGTTCTGCACACGCCAGGTCATACGCCGGGCAGTTGTTCTTTCGTACTTCGCGACGGCGGCAAGACCCTTCTTTTCGCCGGCGATACCCTGTTTCGCGGAAGCGTGGGCCGCACGGATCTTTGGGGGGGCGACGCGAGCACGCTGCTCGGTTCCATTCGGTCCAAGCTGCTCACGCTGCCCGACGATACGCACGTCGTCGCTGGGCACGGCCTGGCGACGACGATCGGGGACGAGCGGGCTCGCAACCCGTTTCTCCGGGGCGGCGTGAGAATCACTTCTTGAGGTGGCCGTCTCGGCGCCGACGCCGTCCGTCGGCGCCCTTCCCTTCGAGCTTCGTTCGCTCGCTCGAAAAAGAGTCGTTGTGGTGAAAGCGCGCGCTGGGGGCCGCGGCCTCGGAGATCTTGACGCGGTCGCGCGTCATTTCGATAAAGCGTGCCTGCGAGCGCAGCGGTGTCGCGCCGGGCTTCGGGCTGACGCGCTCGTAGGTCCCGTCGCGACGAAGCGCCCAGTTTTTGACGTCGTCGTCGATCTGAAGGTGCAGAATCTCGATGAGCCGGGTGCGAATGAGGGGGTCCTCGATGGGGATCATCGCCTCCACGCGTCGATGAAAATTGCGCGGCATCCAATCGGCGCTCGCGATGTAGACCTCGTCCTTGCCGCCGTTGACGAAATGGAACGCGCGCCCGTGCTCGAGAAAGCGGTCGATGAGCGCGCGGACTTCGATGTTCTCGCTCACGCGCGCAACGCCCGGCCGCAGACAGCAGATTCCGCGGACGAGCAGCGTGATGGGAACGCCGGCCTGCGACGCGCGATAGAGAGCTTCGATGACCGGCTGGTCGACGAGCGCGTTCATCTTGGCCACGATTCGCGCCGGTCGGCCCGCGCGGGCGTGCTGCGCCTCGCGAGCGATGAGGCCGAGGACGCGCTCGTGCAGGCCCCGCGGCGCCACGTCGAGCTTGTTCCAGCGAGGGGGGGCGCTGTAGCCGGTCAGAAGGTTGAACAAGCTCGAGACGTCTTCGCAGATATCGGCGCGGGCCGTGAAAAGTGAGAGGTCCGTATAGAGGCGCGCGGTCGTCGGATTGTAGTTGCCGGTCGAAACGTGCGCGTACCTACGGAGCTTGCCTTTCTCGCGGCGGACGATGAGAAGGCATTTGGCGTGCGTCTTGAGGTGGAGCACCCCGTAGACGACGAGGGCCCCGGCTTGCTCGAGCATGCGCGCCCAGACGATGTTCGACTCTTCGTCGAAGCGGGCCTTCAGCTCGACGATGGCCGTGACCTGCTTGCCGTTCTCCGCTGCCCGCACCAGCGCCTTGACGATGGGCGAGTCGCCCCCGGCTCGATAGAGAGTCTGCTTGATGGCAAGGACGTCGGGGTCGTCGGCCGCGCGCCAAACCAAATCGACCACGGCGTCGAACGACTCGTAGGGGTGATGCAAAAGGACGTCTTGCTCGCGAAGGACCGCAAAGACGTCTCCGGCATCGCGCAGCGGCGGAACCGCATGGGGCATGAACGGCTCGTCGCGCAGGGGCCGAATGTCTTCGCGCGAGATGCCCATGAAGTCGGCGAGATTGGGGATCCCTCCGACCGCGTACACGTCTTTTTCGGGATCGAGCTTCAGGGCCTTGACGAGCTTGGCCAGGGATCCGGGAGGAGGATCGCCGCTGACTTCGAGGCGAACGGCGTTGCCGCGCTCGCGTTTGCGAAGCTCCTGCTGGATCGATTGAAGCAGGTCTTCGGCTTCTTCCTCGTCGATTTCGATGTCGAAGTTGCGCGTAACGCGAAAGACGTAGAGCCCCTTGATGCGCGCGTCGGGAAAAATCGTCGACGCGTGCCTCGCGACCAGGTCTTCGAGCAGGACGAAGGCTCGGGCCGCGGGGGTGTGCCCACCTGCGTGTACCCCGACGACGGAGAGAAGCCGCGGAAGCATGGAGGGGACCTGGACCACTCCGAACCCCTGCTCCGACGTGCCTTCGCGCGTGAACATGACGCCCAAGTTCAGGCTCTTGTTTCGAACTTGGGGAAACGGGTGCCCGGGATCGATCGCGATGGGCGTCAGGATCGGAAAGACCTCGTTGTGAAAGCGGGCGTCGAGATCGGCGAGTGATTCGGCGGAAAGGTCCGCCGGCTTCACGAACACGATCCCGGCTTCCGCCAGCTTCGGCAGCAGCGCGGCCACGCTGCGCGATTGCGTCGCCATGAGGGCATGGACGCGCGACGCGATGGCCGCGAGCTGCTCGTTCACGGTCATCCCGTCGGGGCCCATCTCGTCGACTTCGCCCGTGAGCTGCTGCTTGAGGCCCGCGACGCGGACCATGAAAAACTCGTCGAGGTTGGCCGATACGATGGCGTGAAACTTGAGCCGCTCGAGAACGGGGACGGCTTCGCTCTCGGCCTCGGCCAGCACGCGCGCGTTGAACTCGAGCCAGGAGAGCTCGCGATTGAGATACCACTCGTGCGATCGAAGGTCGGGCGAGTCAGCCGACGCCGGGAGGGCCGGCGTCGACCCCACCGGCACGGGCACGCTGAGAAGCGGCCGCGCGCTCGGGGCGGCGGGCTGCGCGTCCGGGGGCGCGGCGCTTGTGGCGAGAATGTCTTCGATCAAGGGACCTCGGGGGGCCCCAATGTAGCTTAAGTGGGCGGGGCACCGTCCGGGTCGTGCTTGGGCGCCGAGTTGGCAAGGTCGAGACGAAGCCAGACGCGATCGTGGCCGAAGCGAGCTGTCTCTCGGTAGTGCGAGCGCACCCAATCGGCCGCCCGCGCGCAGTGCTGATCGAAGTCCTCCCAAGCGTCCGCTTGCGAAAGGGTCGGAGCCTCGTCGAAAAAGACGAAGGCGGCCGGGGGTCGAGCCTCGAGGCGCGCTTGCAAGTCCGCTTCATGCGTCGCTCGAATCGCCATGATCGCAGCGGCTTGCGCCGCCGTCGGTCGCCCGCCGGAGCCCCCGGCGAGCGCGGCGTCGGCGTTGAGATCGTAGGCGTAGATATAGGGCGTGGCGCTCAGGCGCTCGGCGAGAAAAAGTACGTAAGGGTCCATCCCGTAGATCTGCACGCGCTCGTCCGCGCGGGTGTGCTCGCGTAAGTAGCGAGCCGTCTCTCGCATCTCATAGGGAAAGAAGTCCGCTATGGCGAAGTGCTCGAGGTACGCGCGGCTCTCGCGCTGCTCGTCCGACCACTTCCAGAGGAGAAAGTCCGCGCGCACGTGCGGAGACTGCTGCATCGAAGTGGCGACCGAGAAGGCGAAGCCGGAGCTTACGGCGATGGGCACGAGCCTGAGGAGCGCGCGTCGGCGCGACGCGACGCGCGCCCTTTCGGTGATCCACGCCGTGAACGCGAGCGCCTGCAGGTGCACGGCGGCGGTCAGCGGGTGCAGGTGATACGGAAAGCCCTTGCCCTGAAGGACCACGCTACCGAGCGCACATAGAGGCAGGAGCGCGATGCCGAGCATCCGGGGCGGCATCTCGCGCGTCGCGATCAGCGCTGCAAAGGCGGCGGCCACGACGAGGCCGAGGATTGCCGGGTTTGCCACGCGCGGCAGCGACATGAGGTCGGCCAAAGAGCGAGGCCAGATGAATCGGTACATCGCCGGGACGTCGACGACCTGGATGCGAAGGTAGGCGACCACGTCTCCGTGACGTGCCAAGAAAAGGAGTTGCACCGCGGTGGCGAGCAAGCCCCCCGCGGCGAGCGCGAGGAGCGCGCGCCCGCGGCCGAGCGGCTGGTCGCGGTCGGCAACGCATGCGGCAGCCTGACCGAGCGTGAAGAGCGCGTACGTCGGTTTTCCAAACCAGGGCGTGACGCTGAGCGCGCCCACCGCGACGAGGAGCCACGCTTCATTGCGGCGAGCGGTCGGTCCCTTTCGCGCGGCTTGTGCGACCGCTTGGAGCGCGACGCTTGGCAGCATGAACCAATCGAAGAAGCTCTCTCTCTGAGCGAGATCCCAAAAGCCATAGAGGAGGTACTGACCGCTCAGGATGACGCATCCCGCGAAGGCCCACGCGGCCCGCTCGAGCGGTGCCGGCACTCGATCCGCTCGCAGGCCCGGCAGGCACGCGCCGACCAGCGCGAAGCTCGAGCCTGTGATCAGCAGGTCGAGGACGCGCAGGCGATGTTCGTCGGCGCCACCGAGCGCGAGAAAGACGATGTGGATCCAATGCACGAGCGGGCCGTTGACGTCGCGCACGTCTCGATAGTCGACCACGCCCTTCGTGAGGGCCCACGCGATGTATTGGAATATGCCTTGGTCGCGACCGAGGGCCGTTCGTGACGCGCGCGCGCTCGCCAGCGCGACCCAAAAAAAGGGTGGAAGAGCCAGCGTGAGCGGGACGAGACTTGAGCGCACGAATCGCGCCAACCTCAGGTTCGGCGTGCGTTTCGGGGATGGCGAGGCGACCTTTCCACCCTCCTTTCGCGTGCTTAACATGCAGCCTAGCTCTCGATACAAGACTCGCCCCCACGGGACTGCTCAGACGCTCACCGGCGGGCTCTTTGATTTCTACGTGCAAACGTGTCCACAATTCCACCTGTGATGACTGAGCCGGTTCGCCGTTTGGCTGTGCCCAACCAAACGAACATCGAGCCTCGGGCCCGGGCGTTCGCGGAAGCCATGGGAGCCGCGCGCGGCAAGAATATCCTCATCGCGCTGAGGGGCCATCCCGATCCGGACGGCATCGCGTGCGCAATCACGCAAGCCCACATCGCACAGCGGCTCGGCGTCGCGCAGACGACGGTCGGATATTGCCACGAGCTTAGCCATCGAGAAAATCGCGCGCTCGTCAAGCTGCTCGGGCTCGAGCTTCGCAAGATAAAGAGCGTGCGCGAAGTCGGTCGCGTGGACTTTCTCGGTCTCGTCGACGCGCACGAGATCGATCCCGAGCTCACCGACGGTGCCGACTATGAAGTGCTCACCATCGTCGATCATCACAGGCCGACGTCTCCGCCCAAGGCTCGCTTCGTCGACATGCGCCTCGACGTCGGGGCGACGGCCACCATCTTCGTCGAGTACCTGCAAGAGCTCGCGGCTCTCGATGGCGACGTAGAAGAGGACCGCCGGATCGCGACGGCGCTCATGCATGGTTTGGCGACCGACACCGACGATTTCATGCTCGCCCGGGCTGCCGATTTTCGGGCCGCCGGGCAGATCGTCGAAGTGTGCGATCGCGACTTACTCCAGGACTTGTCGCGTCGACTGATCGCGCCCACGGCCATGGACATCATCGCCCGCGCGCTCCAGGCGCTCGTGGTCCGGCGCAATTTCGCGATGGCGGGAGTCGGCTTCGTCAGCGAAGCCGAGCGCGACACGATCGCACAGGCCGCCGACTTTCTCGTACGCCGAGAGGACATCGACACCTGCGTGGTCTACGGCGTCATCGGGGACAAATACATCGAAGGGTCGCTACGCACGCACTCGCCGAGTGTGGATCCGGCGGCCTGGCTCGAACAGGCCTTTGGGATGGACGAGCGGGGAAAGGCCTACGGGGGAGGTCGCCGTGACAAGGGCGCCTTCCGGATTCCGATCGGGTTTCTCGGCAGGGTGACGGACAGGCAGCAGCTCTGGCAGCTCGTCGAGCATGCGGTGCGAACGGCCATCTTGCGACAGTCCGGCGACGAAACGACGCAGAGTGTGCTCGTCCCCCCCGCTGCCTCGCCTTGACGCGCTCGACGAAGAACACGATTGCGGAAAGCGGCCCGGTCGCGCTCCTAGCTTGAGGATCGCTTTCTTCGGTCTTCCGCTTGCGGCCCTGCTTCTCGCGCGAGACGGTCACTCGATTGTGTACGCTGCCGCTTGCCGCGCGGCCCCCGGCTTTCGACGCCTGCGGTCGCGCGTCGCGCCGGGCAGGACGACGCTTCGTCCGGACGTGAATGACTCGGGCGTGGTCGATGCGGTGCGGGCCGCGTCGCCCGAGCTCATCGTCAGCTGGTTCTGGACTACGAGACTTCCGGAATCGATCCTGGCGACCGCGCCCGGCGTCGGTGTGCATCCATCGCTCTTGCCTCGGCATCGCGGCCCCGATCCGTACTTCTGGGCCATCGATAGCGGCGACAAGACGACTGGCGTCACCGCGCACCGGCTCGACCGTGCGTACGACACAGGAGCCGTGCTTGGGCAGCGCGTGGTCGACCTGGATCCAGGCTGGGACGCTTGGCGCCTGGCGCGCGCGCTGGATCGTCCTTCGCTGGCGCTCTTGCGCGAGGTGGCGCGTGAGTACGCCGAGGGCAGAGCGCCCGTGGCTACGCCTCAAGACGAAGGTGCCGCAACCGCGGCCCCCGAGCCGAGCGACGACGATCTGGCGATTCGATGGTCCTGGTCGGCGTCGCGAATCGAGCGTCGCGTGCTTGCGGCGGCGCCCTGGCCGGGAGCGTGGACGGAAATCGGCAGCCAGATCGTGACGCTCTTACGCGTTCGAGCTACAGGCGAGTTTCCGAGGGCGCTGGCTCCTGCGGAGGCCGCTGTCCGAGATGACGGCGTCGCCGTCGTGCGGGCCGGCTCGGGTGCCGTGGAGCTTCTCGCCGGACGAAGTGAGGACGACGAAACGGCTCTCTCTCAGCAAGAGCTGGCTCGCCTGGTGGCCGGCTCCCGCCTACCGTAGAATCGGACGTCGCGGCCGATTGCCGTTGCGCCCCGTCTCCGTCTACGGTTCGATCGTCAGCAAGAGGAGAAGCCACAGTGTCCGACGCCGTCACGCTAGCGCGAACCGCGCGAGAATCGCTTTCGCGAGGGTTGAACGCGCTACAGGGGGATCCGAACGTGCCGCGCGAGCTGCTCGAATTGGCCGCGCCGATCGCTCAGGCGATGGGGTCGCTGCACCAGATCGAACGTTCCGGCGGAGCGCAAATTGCGCCTCACGCCCAGGCGGCGCTCGCCAACATCCAGAGCGCGCTGGCACAGCTCCAGGCTCAACCCGTCCGGCATCCAGCGGTCGCGGGGGCTCTGGAAGCTGTGGCTGGCGCATTGGGTAGCGTCCACGCCCTCGCGCGCGCGGCGGCTCCGCCGGCGCCTGCTGCGGTCGCTGCGCCGGCACCACCCGCGCCCGCACCTCAACCTGCCCCACCCCAGGCGCAGCCCCAGCCGCAGCGTCGCGCCGCGCCCGTGCAGCAGGCGGCACCGGTGGCGCCCACCAAGCGTCAACCGAGCGTGCGCCCTCAGCCCGTCCCGGCCCAGCGGCAGGCCCCCGTGCAACCCGCGCAGCCCGCCCAGGCCGCGGCCGCGAGCGCGCCGCGCGCGAAGGCTGCCTCAGGGGATTTCTCGGCGGTGACCGCGGAGCTCGGAGCCCACAGCCCGAGCAACTTTTACAAGGGTCTTTCGGGAAACGACATCATCGATCACGGGGGTCTCTTCGTCTCGACCTACCGCCTTCCGAAGATCGGTCAGCCCGTCCGGTTGAGGGTGTCGCTTCCGGGGGGCTACGAGTTCGAGGCCAACGCGGTCGTCCGCTGGCGCCGCGAGGCGAGCGACGCGGGCAACGACGCTCCACCGGGCTTCGGTGCCCAGTTTACCGAGATCACAGCCGAAGCCCGCCAGCTCGTCTATCGCTACGTTCGCAACCGCGAGCCCCTCTTTCACGACGACTTTTGAGCCTGGCCCTCGGCTCCACGCGCGTGGCGTGGGTGGGCAAGCTCGCGAGATGCCGATGGTCGGAGCTCCCGAGCCGTCCTAGGCTTCCGCGGGCTTGTTCCTTCGCTTCGTTCTGCTCTCTACCCTCGTCTTGGTGGTGACGCTTCGGGCGACCGCGGCGCACGCCACGGACGATCCGAAACTGTTGTGGAAGTCGATCGAAACTCCGCACTTTCGAATCACCTACTACTCGACAGAGGACGAAGTCGCCGAGCACGTCGCCACGATCGCCGAAAGCATTTACGAGAGGCTCGCCCCTGCGGTTCAAACGAGAACTTGCGCACCGGGCACGGTGTCCGTCTTGTCGGTGGCCCAGTGCGGGTCGCCGCTCGACCGAGCCAACGATGGGGGGCCTCTGACGGACATTCTGCTGACCGATCAGACCGACGGCGCCAACGGCTCGGCGACCGCTCTCCCGTACAACGCGATCCGATTGTATGTCACGGCGCCCGACGACATGTCGCCGCTCGGCGACGTGGACGATTGGTATCTCGAGCTCGTCACGCACGAATACACGCACATCCTTCATACCGATCACATCCGCGGCATCCCGGCGCTCATCAATTTATTGTTGGGCAAGACACTCGCCCCCAATCAGATGCAGCCGCGGTGGCTTCTCGAGGGCTTGGCCGTCTTCGAGGAGAGCTCCAAGACTTCGGGTGGAAGATTGCGGTCGTCGATGTGGAACATGTTCATGAGAGCCGACGTCCTCGAGAACAACGAGGCCACGATCGACATCTTCTCGAACACGCCGCGCCGGTGGCCGCAGGGCAACATCTACTACCTCTACGGCTCATTTTTCATGAAATGGATCGCAGAGACGTACGGCGAACAGGCCATACGAGCGATGATCGACGACTACGGTTGGCAGCTGATTCCCTACGGGATAAATCGCTCGATCCGCAGGGCCACGGGGCGAACTTACGAAGAGCTCTACGTCGCCTGGATGGACACGCTCCGCCGTGTCTACGAGGCGCAAGCGGCGGCGATACGCGATCGGGGTGTGCGCGAAGGCTTTCGCCTCACCCATACGGGCAACACGGTCGAGCACCCTCGATGGATTCCGCAGGGCACCTGGCCCGAGCACGCGGGGGACTTGACCTACTATGTGGATGACGGGCACACCCTGCCCGGGTACTGGGCTCTTCCGCTCACTCGAGACGCGGACGGACGCATCGTGGGGGCGCGCGAGCGTGCGCGCGATCTTCTCATTCGAGGCAACGGCGTCGGTGCGCTTTCGTTCATGCCCGACGGCGCGGCCGTGTTCAGCACTCAAGACGTGCACAAGAACCTTTTTCTATTCGACGATCTCTTCGAGCTGCCGGCGCACGAAAAGAGCCCGACGGGTTTCGAGAGCGACCGGGTTCGCTGGACGGACGGTTGGCGCGCGCTCGACCCGAGCGTGTCGCCCGACGGGCGGCGCGTCGTATTCACGGTCAACCATCGTGGCACGACGGCGCTGATGATCGCGGATCTACTCGTCTCCGAGAGACGGGCGAACACACACATCGTGTCGAATCCGCGCCCGCTCGTCCCGAGCGCGAGATTCGATCAAGCCTTCACGCCGCGCTGGGCCCCGGACGGCAGGTACGTCGCCTACTCATCCTGGAAGCGTGGAGGATACCGCGACGTGCGTATCGTCGACACGACCGACGGCTCCTTCACCGAAGTGACGCACGACCGCGCCGTCGATGGTGACCCCGTCTTTTCCGCCGACGGACGATGGCTGTTCTTCCATTCCGACCGCACCGGCGTGATGAACGTCTACGCCTACGAGGTCTCGACGGGCCGCCTCAGGCAGGTGACGAATGTCGTCAGCGGGGCCTACCAGCCCGAACCGTCGCCCGATGGAAAGTGGCTGGCCTACGTCGGCTACACCCACGACGGCTACGACGTCTTCGTCATGCCGCTCGACGAATCACAATGGCTCGAACCGGAGACCTATGTGGACACGCGGGGAGAGCCGCCCGCAGAGCCGCCCCCCGCCCGCGTTTTCCCGCGCCCCTACAATCCCCTGTCGACGTTTCTCCCGCGCGCGTTTTCATTCCAGTCGACGCCGGGAAACTTCGGCCAAGCTTTGGTCGTGACGGCATCGGGGGGCGACATCGCGGGGCACCACGCCCTCACGGTGAACCAGACGACGGAGCTCGATCATCCGGAGATCGAGGGGAGCATTTCGTACGAATACTCACGCCTCCCGTTCGACGTGGGCCTCGGTGTCTCGCGGCAAATCACGCCCCAGACCAACTATCTACTCGGCGCGAGCACGATCCCCTACGTGCAGGAGACCACCTTCGCCTCGACCTCGATCAGCTACGCACTTCTCGGCGCGTTCGACACCCACTCGTTCGATCTTTCGTACACGATCGGAAGGTCTGCCGGCACGCTCCCGCTTCCGGCCGGAAAGCTGAACCCGTACGACACCCCGGCGCGCCCGACGTTCGGCACGATCGGCACCCTTCATGTTGGATGGGGCTACTCGAACGCGGTGAGCTACCTGTGGAGCGTCGGCAACGAGAGCGGATTCGAGGCCGGCGTGAACCTAGACGTGGCGGATCGGTCGCTCGCCAGCGACTCGAGTGGGTACGCGGCCACGTTCAGCCTCGCCACCTACTTGACCATGCCGTGGCTGCGTCATCATGTGCTGGCCCTGCACGGTGCAGGCGGCACCAGCGGCGGGAACGCGGCCGGAGACGGGCCATATTTCATCGGAGGATTCATCGATTTGCCGGTCATCAACGTCGTGCGAAACGACTTGATACAGGGCGGAATCCAGCTACGTGGCTATCCCGTCGCCGCCGAAAGAGGCGAAAACTATGCGCTCTTCAACGGCGAATACCGGTTCCCGATCGTCAACGTCGATCGCGGCGCTTCCACCCTGCCCTTTTTCCTGCAACGAATCAGCGGAGCGGGGTTCGTCGACTACGGGAGCGCGTTCCAAGATGCGGTGAGCGCGCAGTTCAAGACGGGCGTGGGCGGGGAGCTCTGGTTCGACATGACGCTCGGATACACTTTGGGCTTCACGTTTCGTACGGGTTACGCCAAAGGGCTCGCGAGCGGCGGAATCGACAAGACTTACTTTGTGGCCGCGGTGCCGTTCTAAGGGGCGCAAAAAACTTGCCCGAGCTCGCGCGCGCGTGCTCTGCCCCGTGTATGCGCGCTTCGATCCTCCTGCTCCCCTTCGCTGCGTCTCTCATCGGTTGTCCGGGCCCTGCCACCAGCATGGCCAAGGCTCAAGAAGTCGTCCAAGAGTTCAACTCTGCGACGCGGTACGGACGCAGCGAGATTGCGATCGACCATGTGGCCGCTGCGGCGCGAGAGGATTTCGCAGCCCACCACCGTGCGTGGGGGTCGGGCCTTCGAATCGCGGACACCGAAGTCGCCGGGGTCCGTCCCAAGGGCGAGCACGACGCCGAAGCGATCGTGCGAGTCTCGTGGTACCGCCCGGAGGAGCAAGACCTCCGCATGACGACTCTCAAGCAAACGTGGCACGACCAAAGCGGGTGGCGCCTGGTTTGCGAGGAGAGGCTGGAGGGCGACATCGGCCTTCTGAGCGAGCCCATCGTCTACGAGGCTCCGAGCGAGCCGCGTGAGCCAGCTCGCTTTCCGACGATACGGCTGGGAGCAACCGCCGAGTGACGACGGCCGGGCCCCAGCGGTCCAGGCTCAGTCCGACCCGCTCGGCGCTTCTGCCGCGGGTGGCGGCGCGGCCTTCGGCGCTCTTCTGGCGGGGGCCGTCTTCTTGACGGGTGCCGAGGCGGCCTTTCGCTCCGTCTTTTGACGCTTGAGGCGCGCCTTCTTCTTCACTTGCCCCTTGCGGCGCTTCATTTTCTGCGAATTGCGGCGATCGTGCTTTCCCACGGCGCGCAAGATGCCCATGCCACGACCGGCACGTCAAGCGCGCGGGCGCGCCGCGCCCCGAATTCGCCTCAGTTAGCCGGTGCCTTCGACGGCCGCTGTCTCGCGGCTACGGACTTCGAGGCGGTATCGGCTGTTGATGGTCTCGATGTAGAAGACTTCGCGTCCGGCGAGCCGAAGCACGCGTTTAACCGGCGTCGTGACGTATTCGTGCATCCCATCTGGAAACTCGATGACGACGACCGAACCCTTGCGTGGTGCGCGAACGAGGCGGCCGCCGACGGACCGCGCGCCCCTCCCTAGTTTGCGCAAGACGACGTCCACACTTCAAGCCTAGCATCGTATCGGGTGCCGTCTACCGCGAGCTAAGTCTCGGTTTTTGTAGTCAAACTCCGCCCGTATCTCCCACCGTGCACCCCCGCGCGGTCCCGGCGCACGACGCCGTTTTCGTCGCAAATCGCCTACAGATCCCGGGCGGAGGCGTCCTTGGAGGGCTTCGCGGCCCCTGCGTCCTGTCCCGCTTTGTTCGCGGAGCGGACCTCCAGGGGCGGCCAGGGTAGCGACCAGCGGGTGCCCGTGCCGCGGTCCCATAGCTCGAGCCTGGTCCCCCGCGCGGTGGCCGGAAATAGCACTCCGACGCGAGTCCGGAGCTTCTGCGATGGAAAAGGAGCGTAGTCGCCGCCGGCGTCCCCGACCTCCGGGCCACCGAGGAGAGGAAAGTCGAAACGGAGCCGCTCGATGAGAGCTGGGCCTTCATAGAGCTCGAGCGCGAAGCGTCCCATCGTGCGCGGCGTCTCTCGGGGAGCGCGCGCATCGGCGCGGCGGCTTCCGAGAAGCCAAACGTCCCCACGGTCCCAGCGCAGGTCGAGCAGCCACTGATGGCCCTCGGACAAAGGCGGAGGATCCGGAGCGATGGGCGAGAGCTCCGCGCTCTCTCTCCTTGTGCCCGAGTCGAAGGCTCGACTCATGTCGATCGTGCGCTCTGGCTCGTCGGCGGCGGCGAGAGCCACAACGAAGCAGAAAGCAAAGACTCCGAGCAAGGCTAGACGCACGCGTTCGAAACGTCCCACGCCGCCGCGTCGCCGCCAAGGGAAGACCAAAGGTCTCGAAGCTCATGAGGGACCGGCGCGAACGCGATCACGGCGGAATCGCGAACACCCCCGGGCACGACGACGCGAAGAGCGTGCAGCGCGATCCGTCGAGGCTCGAGCACCTGACCGTCGCCCAAAACGATCCTCGCCTGAGCTCCGTAAGCCCGGTCGCCCAAAAGTGGTGCACCGCTGTGCGCTGCGTGCACGCGTATCTGATGCGTTCGGCCGGTGACGGGAGTGACGGCCAGCATCGTCTGCCCTCCGGGGGCGTGCCCCACGGTGCGATAACGCGTAGCGGCGGGCGCGGGATCCCGTCCATCAATCTTGCGGAGCCGTGGATCGGCGGCGCGCCCGATCGCGCCCTCCCAGACGCCCTCTTCCGGCTCGGGCGCGTTCGCGGCGATGGCCACGTACAGGCGCGAGTATTCGCCGCGCGCCCGGGCGCCGGCCAGTCTCGAGGCTGCCTGCCTCGTGAGCGCGAAAACGACGACACCACTCACTTCGCGATCGAGTCGAGACGTGGCATGTAGACGACTCACCTCGACCCCGAGCGCGCTCGCCACGAGCGCCGTCAGAGCGTGTGCTGCGCCCGTATGATCGGCGATCGTCGAAATGCCAGCCGGTTTGTCGACCGCGACGAGATCTTCGGTTTGCGCGAGGACTGTGACAGGGGGCGTCGGTCCTCTCGAAAGGGGTGGGGCGATCTCGACGACGTCGCCTTCGCATACCGGCTCATCGGCGAGGGTGACTCGCTTTCGCCCTACGAAGACGCGTCCCTCGATGACGGCGCTCGCGTCTACGCGAGCGTGCGCCAGCACGTCTCGGACCCGGCGACCGCGGCCCGCGGGCACCACGTACCGCTTGAGGGTTTGCACGCGATGGCGAGCTTAGCTCACGCGCTCGACGATTCCGCGGTTGCCGTCGACACGCAGCCTGTCCCCTGCGCGAATGGCGCGCGTGGCTCCTGCCACGTTCGCGACGCTCGGCACGCCGAACTCGCGTGCCACGACGGCCGCATGCGAAAGCGGCCCCCCGAGCTCGGTGACCACTCCGGCGGCCACCAAGAATAGCGGCGTCCAGCCGGCGTCGGTCGCGTGTACGACCAAAATCTCACCCGGCTGAAGCTCGTCCATTTGGCTCTCGAAGAAGAGGACGCGAGCACGGCCCTCGACGATGCCGGGGCTTGCCGGCAGGCCGCGCAAGATGGCGCCCCCTGCCGGAGGAAGGACGACGGCCGCAGGCATGCCCACGAAGGTGGAGGGGGGATCGGGCTCCGCGTGATCGCGCGACATCTCCGCTCGCCGCGAACGCACGAGCGCGGCGACCTCCGCCCGTGGCGAGCGCAACGCGGCGACCAGCTCGTCGATTGTCAGGCAAAAGGCGCTCTGCACCGTGGCTTGCGGGGACCCCGATTTCACGAGCGTCTTCCAGTCGCTGTCCAGGTCGGGATCACGTCTCAAGAGACGCCCGTCAGCGTCGAGCGCAGCTTCGCGCAGCATTCCGAGCACTCGCGTCACCCACGTTCGCATGCGCTCGCGCAGCCTTGCCGCTCGCTGCGCTCGGACGACGAGATGACGAACGATGGTTTGATCGATGATGTTGACGCTGGAGACGAGAGTCTCCAGCGCGGCCGCGGCCGCGGCCTTGGAGTGCGCGATGTCGGCGTCGACCCGTTCGGAGTCGGTGCGCAGCGCGGCGCGAAGCATGCGTAGGACCGGACGGGGGTCCTCCTTCCAACGCGGAGTCGACAGCTCGGCCTCGCGCACGCCGCGATCGCCATACAGCTCGATGAAGCTCTGCAGAGCACGCCGAGTGGCCCCGTCCGGGATCGCGTCGAGCCCCGTGGTTTGCTCGCGCTCAATCGCCGAACGGGCTTCGGGCTCGCGCCGCGCGAGGTTTGCCAAATGCATGATGGCGATGCCTGGCCGCGCGCTCTCGACATCGCGGATGCCGCGAGTAAGCGACTGTGCCAGCCCCTCGGCGTCGCCCGCGGTCACCCGTTTGAGCATCATCGTGAGCGCCAGGTGTGAGCCGAGGCTGCTCGAAGCGCACGTCAGCATCAGTGTGCCCGTCCGCTCGAGCATGGCCTGGATGTCGCGCACGCGGCGCGCGACGCCGTCGTCGGTGAGAATGGCCAGATCCAACGCGCTCTGCGCGCGCCGCTGTTTCTCGGCGGTCACCTCGAACGCTTTCACGTCGTCGTCGAGTCGTACCTGCTCCTTCAGGAGTCGGGAGCCGGTGAGGGGCAGCCGGAGATAGAACCCCCTTCGGCCCACGCCCTCCACCTGCGACGCGAGCTCTTCGCCGCCCCACCCACCGCCGAGCCCGACGAGGGTGCGCGGGTCGAGCATGGGGACTTGCGCGGCTATGCGCATGAGCTGAGTAAGATTCAAGTAGACGCGCCCATGCACGTTGCCGAAAAGTCGCGCATTCTTGGGGACCCGGCATCCGAGGGCGGCAAAGGCGCGACGAAAGCCGGTCTCGCTGAATGCTCCAGCGACCGACCACGTAAATGGCGTGGCGACGCCGGGGAGGGCTTCGCCGACACTGACGTTGCTCCATACGGTTTCCTCGTCCCCTCCGTCGGGAAAGCCCCGGCCCGCTGCGGGCCGGGCCCCAACGATCCACGTGCGGTCGCGGTCGCAAGCAAACTCGACTTCCCAGGGACCCGGATCAAGGCTCTCGAGGCGCGTGGCGATGGCCGCCAACGCGGCGATCTCATCGCGATCGAGAGCCGGTGCGTCGGGTGTTTCGACGTCCACTTCGGCGACTCGGCCCGCCCGAACGACAGTGGCGCGCGGCTTGTGCGCGATGGCCGCATCCACGAGCCTTCCTTGGGCATCGATTCGAACGACGTCGGGAGTCGCGATTCCGTGGACGATCGGCGCGCCCAGGCCGAAGCCCGCGTTGATGATTCGTTCGCCTCGTGCGTCCGGGCCGCGCGCCACCGCGTCGGGCGCTCGCGTGAAGATGACGCCGCTGGCGCGCGCCTCCACCATCCGTTGCACGACCAATCCCATCCCCACGTCTCGCACGCCGTGCTCGGCGAGGTATGCCAGAGCGCGCCCGCTCGCGACCGACGCCCAGACCTGGCGGACCGCGTGGACGAGAGCCTGCGGTCCGCGAACGCCGAGAACACTCTCGGTCAGGCCCGCCATCGAGACCATGGTGGCGTCCTCGCAGGTGACGCTGGAACGGACGGCGAGCCCCCACGGCGCGCCCTCGCCGAGCTCGGTGCATGCTGCCGCGAGGTCGGCCTCTAGCCCTTCGGGCAAGGGAGCCGCGAGAATCTGCTCGCGCGCTTCTGCCGCGCGCACGTAGCCGTCGCGCCCCCCGGCGGCCCGCAGCAGACTCCGTGGCTCGCACGTCGGGTGCAGTCCCCGCGCCATCTGGGCGAACGCTCGCGCCGGCAAGACGAGCGCTCCTGGAACGTCGAAGCGGTGCCGCACCAGCCACACGAGGCGAGCGGCGCACCCTCCGATCGTACGCGGGTCGTCGCCACCCCGACGTTGCGCGAGGTTCTCCAGCGACACGAGCCACGACATGAGCGAAAGGCCTACCCGCGCGCCGTGATTATTCGATGGCCTGGTACACCCGGCCCACGAGCCGGACCTTCATCTTGTAGGTCAACGGCAGCGGCTCGGCGAGATTCTGATCGATGGTGACGAGCGAGCCGCCCATCGCCGCCGCTTTGTTTCTGAGGTCGTTGCGAGCAGCCTGCTGCGCGACCTCGAGATCGCTTGCGGCGGCCGTGCCTTCGGCCTGGCCGAGCAACTTGTAGCTATGGACGCTCGGCGGCTCGGCGGCAAAATCGACGTGCTCGCCCGCGGCCTGAAGGTCGACATGCTCGGGAAGAGACTCCGCGCACCCGAACGCGAGGACACAGGCGAGAAGGACGGCGCGACTCATGGGCACGGATCCTACACCTGCTCAAGCTCGGCCGAGCGCGCGGTCGTGCCACATGAGTAGCTCGATGGAGCCCGGCCCCCGGTTGAACGAATAGTCGTGGGGCCCCACGACTTCCGCGAAGTCGTGCGCGATGCCCGCGGCGATCCATGCGCGTGACACGCTGAGAACGGCGTCGCGAAAGTAATCGTCGTGACTCGTGAGCAAACGAAGCTTCAACCCCGCGCGCCGAGCGCGAGCCGTCTGGGCGAGGGCCGTCCACTCCTGGGTTTGGTTCTCGCTCACCGCAGGTTGAATGCCCCCGACCGCGCCAAACTCTTGGGCGAAGGTGAGCCCGATGCGCAGAGCGATGGCGCCACCGAGCGAGACGCCATCGATGCCGGTGGCTTCTGGGCTCGCGTAAGCGGGCGTCTCGAGGCGCACTCGCGGGATGAGCACGTCGAGAACGAAACGGGCGTAGGCCGCCACGTCGCTCACGCGGGTTGCGCTGAGATCGGGCAGCCAAGGACATGCGACGATAAGGCCTTCGAGCGGATGCTTCGCCAGGGACGCATTCGTTTCGGCCATACGGTCGTGATCGGCGAATCCCTCGTAGTCCGAGTCGGTCAACGGCGGCGCGCGGAGCCGGTCGAAAGCACGAAGCAGCGCGTAGTCACGCGGCCAGCCCAGGGCCCCCTCGCTTGGCGACTTGAGCGCTTCGCCGCGGCCGTGCAGCGCGACGAGCACGGGGTAGCGGGCGCTCGGTCCGCCCCAGGTAGGCACGACGATGGACGCTCGCCCGTCGCCCCAGGGTTGCGCCCCGAGATCCCACTGCATGACTCGCACCTGGCTCGAGTCGAGTGCCGCACGGGAGCCGCCTTGAGCCGTTTTTTCGGAGCGAGAGCACGCCAGCGCACCGGCGGCCGACAAGATCAGCGCGCGGCGTCTCGGGAATGCGGCCACCGCTATTCCTCGAGCCGCGGCGAGGGGATCGCGCCGGTGGCCGTTCGGACCAGATCCACCAGAGTGGGGTCGGTCGCAAGGCGTTCGCGGAGAGCCGCGCGGACACTCTCGATTTGCGCGGGCGGCAGCGGGGTCAGGGCGGAGGTCGCCTCACGAACCTTGATGTCGAGATATTGGTCGAGATCGATGGCGCCCGCCCGCAGCTGCTCGAGCGCGCCCTGAGGAGCCTCGGCAGGGGCGGCCGCGCGCGTCTCGGTGGCGCGGTCGGCGAACGAAGGGCGCGCGACATCCGCCGCTGCGGGCGTCGCGCTCGAGCTTGCAGGAGCTACCGGTGGACCGGGCTTGCCGATGCCGTCGATTCCCATGGTCTTCTCAGGAGGCTACGAGCGGCGACGCCATCCGGCTACGCCCATTTCGTCGAAAACGGCTGCGGTCTTGGCCGGGTGGGCACATCGATTCCCCTTTCGGTCCCGCGACGGCGGGAGTTGCGCGACATTACGGGCTCCACGCGATTTCGGCGCGACGTATGCGACGTTGGCCGGGGCCTGGGACGACATCGGCGTAAACGACGCTATCGCCAGTAATGGCCAACGAGACATCGACGGAAGCAGGGGTGTCGAGGACGACGAGAGGCCATGGCGGCGCGAGCGGCGCGCCGGCGCTGCCCAGACGGACGCCATCGAGCGTAACCCCCCCGCCGCCGACACCCGAACGAGCCATCACGGCATGAACCTCGCCTTGTGCGGCCGCGAGCTCGATCGAGATCGGCTGCCCGGCGCCCGCCTGCCGCAGCTCGACGGGTGGGCACACCACGCTCGCTCTTCGATCGAGGCAGCCGATCATCGCGGCCGCGAGCGCATCGACACCCGCGGGGGCGTCCTCAATCCACGCGACGAGCGCCCGCGTGTCCGATACGGGCGCGAGAGCCGGCGAGCGCGAGTGACGCGCTGTGGCCAGAACCCGAGCTTCGTCGCTCGCTCGCGTGGCGTCGCCGGCGTGAAGGGTCATCGCGTAAATATCGGCGATGCCTTCGCGCGGGCTCTCTCGCGCGTCGCTCCACGCAATCCAGGCGATATCGCCTCGGACGGCGAGCGCCAAGTCGGCCGGGCCGACGGCTGCGCGCGTGATTCGCTCGCTACGTCCGGTGTGCTGCAAACGGCGCCCGACCTTGGTGGCCACCACTTGGCCGCCGCCTTTTCTCCCGTCGACCCAAGCCACGAGCCATCCATCTCCCGCCCACGCTACTGCGACTCGGCTTGCATCGCCGTCCGCGGGCGCCAGGGGCAGGCTTCGCACGAGACGACCGGCTTCCGAAATCTGCGCGAGCCGCACTTCGCCGTTCGCCCTGGTTCCGGAGATCCACGCGACGAGGACCCCGTCGCTCGCCTCTCCCCCAGGCGCAACGGCGACCCCTCCGATGGAGGCCGCTCGTGTGGAAAGCCGTTTCGGCTCGGCGAGAGTAGTCCCGCCGTCGTCGACCAAAAACGTCGAAAGCGTCGCGCCTGTATGCGCGCGTCGCGCCCGCTTGCCGTCGACCTCCGCCGTGAGGGTCGCGATGAATGTCTTGCCTCCCAAGCGCGCCGCCGCGAGGTCCTCGACGCTCGCCCCCGAGGCCACCGTCCTCACGTTGGCCAGACGGGGCGCGTCCGCGGGCGGCGGGGAGACGGCCGGAGTCGCGAAGGGAGATGAGCGCAGAGGCAGGTCGACCGAGAAAACGGGGGTTGGGGCCTCGCTCGCAGCCGCCAGCGCGAAGCAGTGATTGGCCCCTGCGCAGGTAAGCCCCCAGCCCACGGTCGCCGGCTTCTTGGGATCTCCCACCAGGAGAGGCTCGGTCTGGAGAGCTTTGAGCCCCGAATCGAAACGAATGAAGGTGGGTGCGAGCGGGCCGCCGCAGGAACGGTTCGCCGACTCTGCCCAGCACGCGCGAGCCGGCACGAGCAACGCAAAGCCGCTGCCCGTGGCCACGAGCTCCGGGGGGCTGGCAAGACCGATCTCGAAAGCCGCGACTGGCTTGGCGATCGAAGCGCCGTCCGCCGACACCATCCCCACGCCTAGGACTTGCGTATCGCCTTGCCGGCGATGCGGCTCGGTCCACGCCATCGCGGCTTGCTGGCCGTCCGAGGAAAGTGCACTGAGAATCGACGCGCCGCCCGTCTCGAACGCGGGGCTCGGGCCGTGCGCTCGCCCTTCTGCGTCGATCGTGGCAAGCATCGCCCGCGGATCTTCGTGGCCCAGATCGGTCCAAGCCAAGAGCCACCCGCCTCGAAAAGGGACGACATCGATGTCGCTCCCCACCGAAGCGCCCTTGGCCACGGGTACGGCGTCGCCCGCAGGACGTCCGTCCCCGTCGAGCGGCTGCCAGGTGAGCGCGGCGTCTCCCCCCGCGTCGCGATCCGGGTCCGAGCCGCGCGTGACCGATGCGATGCCCGCCAATCGGCCCGCAGATACGGCCTGCCATCTCCGGACTCCTCGCGCGATGCGCATCGGGACGCCCCGCGGCTTGCCCGCCCCATCGAGCGCATCGACGAGGATATTGGCGTTGCCCGCACCCGTCTCTTCGGCCCAAACGCCGAGGGCGCCTCCGGGGATCGGCAAGACATCGAGCCAGACGATGTGATCGCTCGTTCGATAAATGTCGATGGGAGCGGCCCGGATGCTTGCGTCACTCGACACCCCGAGAGCCGTCAATACTTCGCCGCGGTCGAGGAGCGCGCTAAAAAGCAGGGTCCAACCCTTGGGCGTTTCGGCGGCGGGCCGTACGACCATCAAGTCGGGTGCTGCCGGGACGTGCGCGAGCGAGTGCGTCGGGCCGATAGGGCCGCCGTCGTCCCCCAAGAGCATGGCGAAGAGGTCCTGTCCGACTTGAGCGCCGTCGGCCGGGCCGAACCAGGCGGCGAGCGAGCGGTCACCCGCCCGACCGGCAAAAGGACCGAGTGTGTGACGTGGGAGGGTCACGAGCGAATACGCGCGCGCCGGGCGTCCGCCGTTCGCATCGAGAACCTGGGGCTTGGGTGCCAGCTCCGCGGACGCTGAATGCGCAGAAGGAGGGGCCGGCGGGGGTGCTGCCCTCCCCGCGCCGCAGGCCACGAGGGCCCCGATGAGCATTGCGGCCGGCCCCCATCCGCCGGCCGCATTGCGGCGCGATGGAGCGCTCACGTCCGCAGCAGGCGGCCGACGTGGCGTCGTTCCCAATCGAGCGCGCGCTGGAAGTGGCGAAATTGCCGCTCGCGCTCCTTGAACTCCGGTGGATGCAGATTCACCCGGCCAAGGCCCCGACTGCCCGGGATCACGTGGTGCAGCATCTCATGGTAAACGATGTAGCCGACGAAGTACCGGGGCACCCACTTTTGGTCGAGCCCGGGGTGGACGCGAATGAGGCGGTCGACGCCGCTGTAGCTCCCGAGCTTGATCGTCTTACGTTGACCCTTTGCGGTGGCGGACCGCTGGCCCCACGTGACGAGGGCGTTGATGCTGCCGTCGAAGTAGCGGTGGTTTGCATCGTTGAAGAGGGCGAGAAGGTCGTGATGCCGACCCTTCGAGGTCAGCGGGGTGTTGCGCTTGCGCCGGGCGAGGCGGACCCCGTTTTCGTCGATGAAGTTGCCCAGCGCGGCGCTCGCGTCTCGGTCACCTCGGGTCACGTAGCGAACGAGGGCGTCGATGATGGGGGCAGGGGCGTCCAGAAACATGTGGTGGATGCGGACGTGAAGCGTGCCCCTTTGCACCCGGTGGGTGATGATCGAATGGCGGTTGTCCGTGATCGACAGGACCATCGGCCCGGCGAAGGCCCCGCGCAGCTTGCGCTCCAGGGCTTGCCTCGCCCCTTCGTGAACGAAGAGCCTCGGCGACGCGGACGGGAGCACCAGCCGGAGCTGGGCTTGAGCCCGCTGGGGGATTCGGATGGCGGCCGCCACCTGCGGTCGCGCGAGAGCCGAGGCTCGGGCCATGCCCGCGCGGTTCGCATACAAAAGGGGCAGCGGCACAATGCTTCGAACGCCCATCCTAAGCCTCCATCCCGGGTTAGGAGATGGGGGGGGTAGTGTCAAGGAATCGGAATGAATCCAGTTATTTCAAGGTGTTGGCCTTGGCCCGAACCTGGCTCGGTTCCGCCCGGCCGCTCGCCCATCAAAGGGTCGGCTCAGGAGGCACTTTCGAGCGTCAACGTCCTCGGATCCAGGACAAATCGCAGGCGAGCGTAGCCGCCGTCGCGCGGCAGGTGCAGACCGACGACCATCGCCTTGTCGAACGGCCGGTGAAAGCCGTCGAGCAAGGCCGTGGCGACTCCTGTGAGGTCCGGCTCATGGCCGACGATGAGCACCCGCTTGGCCCCCTCGAGCGCGGTGCGACGGGCGAAAAGCACGGCTTCGGAGAGCGCGCCGGGGGAGAGCTCTCGACGGACTTGAACGGTGCCACCTCGAGCATTCAGTTTGCTGACAATCGCCACGATCTCGGCCGTTTGAACCGACCGTGCCAAAGGGCTCGTCACGACGTGAGCGGGCGCCTCCTCGAGGTCTAGGAGCATTTTCGCAACGCCGCGTACGCGATCGCGTCCGTTGGGCGAGAGGGCTCGATCGCCATCCAGCCCGCTGTCGGCTCGGTCCTCGGCTGCACCGTGTCGCATGAGATAGAGCTTCATCGGAGACCTGGAGGAGGCATGCGTGCCGGGAGCCACACGCGTTCGAGCACCCCGGCACGACTGCGGTGCTTTGCAGTTTCTAGTTCGTAGACTTGGTAGGCACCGGAGCGGGTCTTTTCACAGCGGCCTTTTCTTCGACACCGTTTGAAGCCGGTGCGGTGGGGCCTCGTTTGATCCCGTGTTTGGCAAGAATGAGCGCTTCGATCTTGTCCATCGCATCGGGGTGTTGCTCGAGATAAATCTTTGCGTTTTCACGCCCTTGCCCTATTCGATCAGCACCCAAAGAGAACCAGGCGCCGCTCTTTTCGACGATGCCCAGATCGGCTGCAAGATCGATCAAGTCGCCGGAGCGGGAGATGCCCTGGCCGTAGAGGATGTCGAACTCCACCTCTCGAAACGGGGGAGCGACCTTGTTCTTCACGACCTTGACGCGGGTTCGGTTTCCGACCACGGCCGGGTCTTTTCCATTGGCAGCCGTGGCATCTTTGATGGCACCGATGCGGCGGATATCGAGCCGCAAGCTCGCATAGAACTTGAGCGCGTTTCCGCCGGTAGTCGTCTCCGGGCTGCCGAACATGACGCCAATCTTCATGCGGATTTGGTTGATGAAGACGAGCAGACAATTGGAGCGGGCCACGTTCGCCGTAAGCTTGCGAAGCGCTTGGCTCATCAGGCGCGCCTGGAGCCCGACGTGGCTGTCGCCCATGTCGCCTTCGATTTCGGCCTTCGGAACGAGCGCGGCCACCGAATCGATCACGATGAGATCCACCGCACCTGAAGAGACGAGCATGTCGGCGATCTCGAGAGCTTGCTCGCCATAGTCGGGTTGGCTCACGAGAAGCTCGTCTGTTTTTACTCCGAGCTTGCGCGCGTAGCCGGGATCGAGCGCGTGCTCGGCATCGATGAACGCGGCGACGCCGCCAATCTTCTGCACCTGGGCGATCGCGTGGAGCGTCAGAGTCGTTTTCCCGCTCGACTCGGGCCCGTAAATCTCGATGATGCGCCCGCGCGGGTAGCCGCCGATACCGAGGGCAATGTCGAGCCCGACGCTTCCGCTCGAGATCACCTGCAATCCGTCGGTCAGGCTCGCCCCCTCTTTGAGGCGCATGATTGAGCCCTTGCCGTATTCCTTTTCGATGGTGGCCACTGCCATCTCGATCGCCCTGCTCTTCTTGTTGTCTTCCATGGCTGACTTCCCCTTCGGAAACGAGCTCTCCAAGCTATACTGGTAGTCTGTTCAGCTTTCAACTTGTGCTACGCTAAAAGCGCGTCGTGAGCCAAAAGTCTTCGGGCGATCAGGATCGACAAGAGGGAGACGGTTTCGACGTCGTCCTCCTCCACGGCAAGACGGCAGACGGCGAGGGTACGTCGGTCATACGGATGCGTCCCGGCCGGCTCGAGGCCGGAGAAGTGCGGCCCCTCAAAGAAGGCCGGCCAATCCAAGGGGGGGGCCAAGTCGTCCGCCTGGCACCACGCTCCGGGCTTCCTAATCTTTACGATGTGAATGTGCAGTACGAAGCGCCGGCCTCCCCAAAGGCCCACGCTGGGGTTGCGCCGCCGACCGGGGGCCCGCCGCAAGTCGCGACGAGCGCCTATCGAGACAGCTGGGACCGAACGTTTGGGCCCGGGCGCGTCAAAGCGCTCCCCAACTAACGCCCTATACCCCGATAAAGAGGCGATGCGCAAAGTTTCGCTCGAGGCGAGCGCGCAGCACCTTGTCGGCCGCGAGCTCGATGTCGTACTCGACCCGTTTGAACTCGAACCGCTTCTTGTCCGTGTCGTAGACCGTGTAGCTCGCGCGGTTGTCGAAATCTCTCGGCTGCCCCACCGAACCGACGCTCACGATGTACTTCTTTTCGGGCTCGAGATCGAAGTCGGCGGCAGGTAACTCTTCGACCGCGCCTGGAGTCAACGCGAACACCTTGCACAGGTGCGAGTGCCCGATGAGCGTGATGTGCCCAATCTTGTCCCAAATGGCCAAGCATTCGCGTGCCTGCTCCGGCGCGAAAATGTACTCGAACTCTTCGAGCCGCACAGGCGAGCCATGGCACAAAAGCACGTCGTACGCGTCGAGCCTCTCCTGGTAGGGAAGCGCCTTGAGCCAAGCCATGTTCGGGTCCGAGAGGACCGCCGCGTGCGCGTCGAGCGCGTGGCGCGCCGCCTCATAATAGTACGAGTAATCCATCCGGCCGCTGACCGCGGCGTCGTGGTTTCCGAGAATCGTGGACTTTGCGGTGCTGCGCACGAGGTCCGCGCATTCGTTGGGCGACCCGCCGTACCCGACCGTGTCGCCCAGACAGTAGTAAGTATCGATACGCTCGGAACGGTATGCCTCGAGAACCGCCGAGAGCGCCTCGAGGTTCGCGTGGATATCGCTGAAGATCCCGAGGCGCATGGACAGATGAAGGTAGAGCGGCCTAGCTCGAACCGCTAGCCTGTTACGCTGGCCGCTCGCTCTTTGCAGTCTTCGTCCTTGCGCGCGAGCCCATTCGAGCTACCACACGGCCGCGTGGTCCCCATCGAGCCCAAAGCCACCGACGACGTGTCCGGCGTCGCACGCTCTGCGGGCGACGCGGTCGACGATCCGGACGCCGACAACGACGAGCCGGCGAGCGCCGAGCCGGCGGACGCGGAACCTGACGAGCTCCTCGCTCTCGATCCGGCCCCGCCGCAAGTGGCGGATCTGGCCGCAGCATGCGTGCGGTTCGTCGCTGCGAGGTACGGCACGACGCTCGACTACGCGCCCGACACCCTGAGCTTCGTCGACCAGTGGCTGCGAGACGCCAGGCTCGAGATCGTGCGACGTCCGGAGGCCACTGAGCTCATCCAGTCGGCTGCCGGGGCCTACCTTGGCGAAGTCATACGGCGCGCGTTCGGAGGAGAATGGCTCGCCGATGGCCCGGTGGCGGGCTGGCGGCTGTGCCTGTCGTCGGTCTTCTGCGCGTTCAACCCCGTGGGGATGGCGCGCGAAGCCCTGTCGCTCGAGCCCGCGGACGACTGGCATGCGCACTTCGATCTGGACGCGGGCGAACGCGATGCCGTCGAGCAACGCCTCCAAGCTCTGCCGGAGGTCAGCGCGGACGACTACTATGCTCCCACGACGAGATTCGACGTCGTAGAGATCCTCGTTCACGCGCTGCGCGCCGACATGCAAGCACGCGGTCTTGCCGACGTGCACTTTACGTCCGCCGATTACGCCTAGCGCCTCTTGCGGGGCCCCTTCGCGCACGCTTACCTTGCCGTCGATGTTCGACGCCGAGCTCAATGAGCCTCAGGCGGCCGCTGCCGTGCACACACGGGGCCCGCTTCTCGTCTTCGCGGGCGCCGGCAGTGGCAAGACGCGGGTCATTACGTATCGCGTTGCGAATCTCATTGCCTGCCATGGCGTGGCTCCGTGGCGCATTCTCGCGGTGACGTTCACCAACAAAGCCGCGACCGAGATGCGGGCGCGCCTCGAGAAGCTGTGCGGAGCGGATCTCGCGCGGTCTCTCTGGGTCGGCACGTTCCACGCTACGTGCGCGAAGCTACTGCGCGCGCACGGCGGGGCGGTGGGCGTTCCGCCCAATTTCGTCATCTACGACACGGCCGATCAAAAAGCGGTCGTGGCGCGGGCGCTCCGTGACCTCAACCTCGACGAGCGCCGGTATCCCCCGCGCGCGGTGCTTGCCCATATTCACAAGCACAAGCAAGAGGGGCGCGGGCCCGACGAAGCCGCGGCGCACTCGTACATCGACGACGTCGCGCTTCGCATTTTTCGTGCGTACGACGATCACCTGCGCTCGGCGAACGCCGTCGATTTCGAGGATCTCATCTTGCTCGTGGCACGCCTGCTCGCCACGAGCCCCGAGGGAGACAAGATTCGCCATCGCTTCGACTATGTCCTCGTCGACGAGTTTCAAGACACCAACGCGACGCAATATCGCTTTCTCTCCGAGCTCGCGAAGGGCCACCGGAATCTGTGCGTCGTCGGCGACGACGACCAAAGTATCTACAGCTGGCGCGGCGCGGACGTCCGCAACATCCGGGGCTTTCGCCGCGAGTATCCCGACGCGACGGTCATCAAGCTCGAGCAGAACTACCGCTCCAGCCAGCGCATCGTGAAGGCCGCGCTCGGGATCATCGCGCGATCGCGCGATCGCGAGCCCAAAGAGCTGTGGACCTCGAACCCCGAAGGGGACAAGGTGCGCGTGACCTTGGCTCGCGACGAGCGCGACGAGGCCGGGCTCGTCGTCGAGACTTTGCGGCGCGCGCAGGCCGAAGGGGCGGACATGCGCGACATCGCCGTCTTTTACCGAGTGCATGCGCAGTCGCGCGTCCTCGAAGAAGCGTTGCGGGCCGCCAACATCCCCTACCAGATCATCGGCGGCACCAAGTTCTACGAGCGGGCGGAGGTCAAGGACGCACTTTCGTACCTACGTATCCTGATAAACCCGCGAAGCGACGTCGATCTCCTGCGCATCATCAACGTTCCCGCTCGCGGCATCGGTCAGACGACGGTGGACCGGCTGACGACCTGGGCGGCCGCCAGCGGCGAGACGCTGTTCGACGCTTTGGCCCGCATCAGCGAAGTGCCCGATCTCGCGTCGGCGGCGAGAAAGAAGCTCGAGGCCTTTCGCGAGCTGCTGGACGGCCTGCGCGCGGCAGCGGGCGAGTCCACGCCGAGCGCGCTTCTCGAGCGCGTCCTCGCCAGCACCGGTTATCTCCGGGTCCTCGAAGGAGAGGACACCGCCGAAGCCGACGCGCGCATCGAGAACTTGCAGGAGCTCGTCGGGTCCATTCAAGACTACGAGGCCGAGGCCCAGGCGGCGGGCGAAGACGCGACCCTGGCCGGTTTGCTCGAGCGCGTCACTCTGGTGAGCGACGTCGACGGGTTGGAGGACGTTGGGCGAGTGGTGCTCATGACGGTCCACGGGGCCAAAGGTCTGGAGTTCGGGCGCGTCGTTCTGACGGGGATGGAGGAGGAGATGTTCCCGTACCGAGGCGTCGACCCTGGCCAGCAGGACGAGCTCGAGGAGGAACGGCGGCTCGCCTACGTGGCCATCACTCGGGCGCGGCATCATTTGCTGATGACTCACACGCAGATGCGGCAAATCTTCGGCAAGACGCGCTGGAATCGGCCGAGTCGTTTCTTGGGCGAGCTCCCCGCAGGGGTCGCGGAGTACGCCGTGACCGCCGCGGCCGCCGGGGAGGCCCGGCAAAGCGCCTATGTAGAGCGCGACAGCGCTTTCGAGCCCGAGATGCGCCCATGGCGGCACCCGCAGGTCGCCAGGCCCGCTGCGCCGGAGCCTGGAGGACGCTTCGTCGATCCCGATTTCTTCGACGACCGAGCCGCCGACGTGAGCGACATGTCGCTGCGTCGGGGCAGTCGCGTCGCGCACGAGCGCTTCGGCGAAGGAAAAGTGACGCGCGTCATCAGTATGGGAGAGCCGGCGGTTGTCGCCGTGTTCCCCGGCTGGGGGGAGAAGAAGATCCTCGCGCGCTTTCTCAAGCCCGCAGGGTGAGCGCCGCCGTCAGAAGGTGCCCACGTAGCCCACGAACGGGTTGCCTCGTCCATCCACGGCGAAGCGCAAACGTTCGAGCTCCCGCGCCGCCGCCCATGTCCGTGGAGGGATGACATACGGGAGAAGCGCGCCCGCGAACCCCGCGACCCCCGCGGCGACGAGGTGCATCTGGCTCTCGAACGTCGACCAAAAATTGGGCAGCGGGCCGACCGCGATCCCGTTGACGAGGGGGGCCGTCGCGCCGGCGAGAACGGCGAGCGACAGGGCCAGAGGCAAGCTCGAGCGCACCCCGCCCTCCCGGGGGGATTCGCCGACCCACTGCGGAGAGCATTTCGGAAGCGCGAGCCATGCGCCTCCCACGGTCGCGCCCCACGTGAGGCCAATCATCGTCGGGCCGGTTAGCCGCAAGGCGACGCTGCTCGCGTACTTGAGGGAATCGGAGCTTCCGAGCCAAACGGCACCCGCGTCGAGAGCCAGGAGACCCCCGAGGTAGATCCAGTCGGGGTGACTGGCCGAGCGGCACAGCTCTGCCTCGTGCGCGTCGCGCGGGTAGATGTCTCCAGGCGCAGCCGCGTACGGAGCTGGAGCTTGAGCCGCCTGAACGGAGGCAGGCGAGTCCGGGGGCAGCGAGTCCAAAGCTCGCGCAATCTATCTGTCGCCCCCAAGGAGTGCCAGGGTACGGACGCGCGCGGGAGACGACAGCGGTGCGAGCGTCTGCGGGGCGGCGCACCGGGACAAGGCGCGCTAGCGAATCGTCCCCGTGCCGATCCTCGCATCCGAGCCGCAGGTGTGGACGATCGACGCTGTCCTTCGATGGGCGGCGGACGACTTTCGCTCGCGCGGTCTCGACTGCCCGCGGCTCGACGCCGAGCTGCTTCTGGCGCACGCCCTCTCGTCCACGCGCATCCGGCTAGTCCTCGAGACCAAGCGCGCGCTCGAGCCCGCGGAGCTCGCGTGCTTTCGCGATCTGGTGCGACGTCGGCGAGCGCGCGAGCCCGTCGCCTACATCTTGGGGTACCGGGAGTTTTATGGGCGAAGCTTTCGCGTCGATGCCCGCGTGCTCATTCCCCGTCCCGATACCGAGACGCTCGTGGAGATCGCGCTCCATCGAACGCGTCGGCTGTCGCTCTCGATGCGCGCTCTCGACCTGTGCACGGGCAGCGGATGCGTCGCCATCACCCTGGCTCGTCAGAGGCCGACGTCGCGCGTCATCGGAACCGATATCAGCGACGGAGCGCTCGCTGTGGCCCGCGAAAATGCGCTCCGTCTCGGGGCCTACAACGTCGGGTTCGCGTCCGGCGATCTCTTTTCTGCGTTGGGCCCGGCCGACAGGTTCGACGTGATCGTGGCGAATCCCCCTTACGTGCCGTCGGGCGAAATCGCCGCGCTCGCGCCGGAGATCCGCGATCACGAGCCGCGCACCGCCCTGGATGGCGGCCTTGAGGGGCTCACGACGCTCGGGCGCCTCGTGGCTGAAGCCCCCGATTACTTGGCGGGGTCTGGCCTCTTGGCCGTCGAAGTGGGCGCCGGAGAGGCCGCAGCTGCTGGCAGGCTGTTCGAAGCGGCTGGGTTCGAAGACATCGAGATCGCGCGCGACTGCGGACGAATCGAACGCGTCGTGAGCGGCGTGCTATCGATGAAAGGTAGAACGCGTCTCTGATGTTCGTCGCTTCCTCGCTCTTCGCGATCCTCGCCGCTTACATCGTTTACAAGTGGGCCACGCGGTGCCTGCCGTGGCTGGCGGCAAGACGCCGCGCTCTCGCCGCAGTGCTCGTCGCCTGCTGCGTGGCGCCGATTCCGCTTGGTTGGCTCATCATCCACCACCACTCACGCTGGGCCGGCGGAGCGCAAGGTGTCCTGGCCGCGGTCGTGGTCACGGTGATGCTCGTCTCGATTCCTCTCGGTCTTTACCGTCTGGGGGCGTGGGCGTACTCGCGGGCCCGTCCGAGAGAGTCGACGCCCGCGGCGATCGGAACCATCAGTCGTCGCCATCTCGTCGAGGCTGCGGCGGGGGGGGCGCTCTTCGCGTCGACGGGGTCGATGATCGGTTGGGGCATCGTCCGCGGTAGGCACGCGTTCGAGCTCTCCGAGATCGCCGCTCGGATTCCAGGTCTGCCGCGCGTCCTCGACGGGTACACGATCGTACAGGTGAGCGACATCCACGCGGGGTTCTACGTCGGCGAGCGCGAGCTCGATGAAGGTCTCGAGCTCGTCCGCCGCGCGCGCCCTGACCTCCTGGCCGTCACCGGCGACATGGTCGACTTCGAGCCCGAGCTCGCGGGGCTGGTTGGCCGACGCCTCTTGCAGGTCGCAGGGCGCGACGGCGTCGTTGCGGTGCTGGGCAACCACGATCACTACGCCGATGGTCCGCGCGTAGCGCGCGCGTTGCAGGCCATCGGCGTGGACACTCTCGTGAATCGAGGGCGCGTTATCCGACCGGACGACGGGGGCGGTTTTGCGCTCCTTGGCGTCGACGATATCGGGACTCATCGTCAGGCTGCCGCGGGGCCGGGTGCCCGTCTCGATCTCGCGCTCGCCATGGTGCCGGCCGATCGGCCCCGAGTGCTCCTCTCGCATCAGCCCCCGTCGGTGGACCGCTGGGCGGGCCAAGTCGCGCTTCAGCTCAGCGGTCACACGCACGGCGGGCAGATAAACCCCGGCGCGAGGCTCATCAACCCGTTCTTCGAATACCTTGCGGGGGCCTACTTCGTGCGCGGGACGATGCTTTACGTGAACCGAGGGTTCGGCACCGTCGGCCCTCCGGCGCGCATCGGCGCGCCTCCCGAGGTGACGCGAATCGTGCTCGTTGCGGCGTGACGCGCGCTGCGCGCGGGTCCCTCTCGACCGGCGCCGCGCGTGCCGGTAGAAGCGTACGTCGTGATCTCCACGCTTCTGGATTTTGACGGCGTCTTGGTCGACAGCGAGCCGGTGCACCTGGCCGCCTTCAACGACGTCCTTGCGCCGCGTGGGCTCGCCATCAGCGAGCGAGACTACGTCGAGCGATTTCTCAGTCTGGATGATGCAAACGTCTTTCGTGCGGTCATCTCACGGCGCGGCCAGACCCTGTCCGAAGAGGACGTGCGCTCGCTCGTGGCCGCGAAGACCGTGCACTTCATGGAGCGCTTCGGCGAAGCCTTCCGCGTCTTCCCGGGCGCCGAAGAGCTCGTGACGCGCAGGGCGTCTTTGGGGCTGGTCGGCATCGTTTCGGGAGCGCTCGAGCACGAAATCGTGTTCGCCCTCGAGAAGATGGGAGTTCGGTCGAAGGTCTCGTTCATCGTGAGCGCCGAGAGCGCGAGCGCTTCGAAGCCCGATCCTGCCCCCTTTCTCGCGGCTCTGAAGGAGCTTGCGGGCCGAGGTGCGGGCGCGAACACCGTCGTCGTCGAAGACTCCCTCGGAGGCGTGCAGGCCGCCAAGCGTGCGGGCTTGCGCTGCGTCGCGGTGGCGCACTCGTTTCCGCGCGGTGAGCTCTTGCGCGCTGGAGCCGATGCCGCGGTCGACGATCTTTCGGGGCTCACCGATGCTGTTTTGGACCTCGAGCCATGACCGCCGTCCAGGCCCTCGCGCTGGCCTCCGAGCTCGCGCTCGCGTCGCCGGGCGCCGACGCGTGGAAGCGGGCGGAAATCGGTGGAGTGCGTGGGATCACCGTCGGGCCCATCGAAAATGGCTATCACCCGTCGGTGGGGTACGCGTCGCCAGCCTACGAGCGGAGCCTCGGCGAGATGCGCGCCCTCGGCGCGACTTGGATCGCGCTCACGCCGTTCGGGCGAATCCCCGACCTTGCGGGTAGCGGGATCGACCCGACTTTCGAGGTCCCGTTCCAGCGCAACCGCAAGGATGTCGCGCGAGCCATCGAGATGGCCCACGCGCAAGGGCTCCGCGTGATGCTGGTGCCGCACCTTTGGGTCGAGTCCGGCCAATGGCGCGGCGAGCTCGAGCCGGGAAACGATGCCGCGTGGGCCCGCTGGGCAGACCGCTACGAGCGGTTCGTGCGCGCATGGGCCGAGGTGGGCCAGGAGACGCATGCCGACGTCTTCTCTGCCGGCGTCGAGCTTCGGTCGTGGGTGACGACGTCTCACGCGCCCAGCTTTTCGCACGTCATTCGTGAGATCCGTCGCGTCTATCACGGGCTGGTGACTTATTCGGCGAACTGGGACGACGTCGACCAAACCGTGATTTGGGGCGACCTCGATCTCATCGGAATCAACGCGTTCTATCCACTGGCCGAGCAGCCCGGCGCGCCCTACGCGACGCTCCTCGAGAGCGCTCGAAAGATTCGAACGCGCGTTCACGATCTCGCCGAGAGTTGGCAAAAACCAGTGCTCTTCACGGAGACCGGTTACACCACGCGCGCGGACCCTGCCGTCCGCCCCTGGATATGGCCGGACGCCATGAGCGGCATTGCCGTCGACGAGCAGGCGCAGGCCACGGCATACCGAGCCCTCGCGGGCTCGCTCCTCGACGACCCGGACTTCGCGGGCTTCTTCGTCTGGCGTTTTTACGCGGACCCCGACGATACTTCGCAAGAAGCTCCGTGGGGTTTCTCTCCCCGCGGCAAGCAGGCCGAGCTCGTGATTCGAGACGCCTTCGCCGCACCTTGGGCGAGCGATCCTTGGTGGCGCTGGCCTTGGCCAGAACGATCCAGGGTGCCGGGCATGTATCCGTAGCGGCCCCAGCCGCACTGCAAACTTGGCCCCGCGGCAAGCACGCCCCCTACGATCGGCCGGGCGTCGATGTCTGCCTTTCCGCGAATGGTGGTGCCTCTCCTGGCGCTTGGCGTCGGGACCTGGCTGGGTCTCGGACGCTCGGTTTCGCGGTCCGAGCTCGCCGCCGGTGTGCGAGCCGCCCGCTCGGGCGTGGCAGCAGCGCGGGGCGAAGCGTCTCCCGTTGTCCCTCCCCTCGAGGGCGTCCCCCCCGCGGTCGATTCGAGCGCCATCTCGGACCCCGGCCCTCCTTGGCCCGAGCTCAATCCGCAGGACAGCACGGAGCGAGCCTGGCTGGTGGCCGAAGGGGCTGCGCATCCGCCCACCGATGGACGTCGCCTGGTCACCTTCACGTTCGACGATGGGCCTTCCCCCGAAACGGCGCCGGTCGTGCTTCGCACCTTGAAGGACCACAACATTCGCGCAGCGTTCTTCTTGATCGGCGAGTACCTCGACGGGGGCGAGCGCCGGGCCGCCGAGACTCGTCAGTGGGCGAAGAAAATCGCGGACGCCGGCCACTACGTCGGCAATCACACGTTCGACCATCGAATGCTGACGGGCCTGTCGCATGCGGCTGCGCTCACCGAGATCGATGGCGCGGCGAGTGCGATCGAAGGCGCCACCGGTATGCGTCCGTGGCTCTTCCGACCTCCCTACGGCGCCCTCGACCCTTGGCTCGAACGCGCCCTTCGTGATCGCCACCTGCAACTTCTCCTTTGGAACATCGACGTGCAAGACATGAAGCGGAGCGATCCCGACGAAATTCTGCGCTCACTTCAGGAGCAACTCGAATACAAGCAAGGAGGAATCGTCCTCCTCCACGACGTTCACGCGGCCTCCGTGAAGGCCTTTGGAAAGCTCGTTCGCTGGCTGGAGAGCGACAAGTGGGATCCCGCCCATCCCGAGCGTCATGGCTGGGACATCGTCGATCTCGGCGAGTACTTGCGCGCGACCGCGGCCTCTCCGCAGCCTTACCCCTCGCGAGACTGCCTCGAGCGCGCGCGCCGCGCGCTGTCCGATTCCGCTCGCGACCGAAGCCGACCCGAGCCTTCTTAGAAGCCGCGCCGCGTCGCGTGCGGGCCTGTCATGCCGGTCGCGACGGGGCGCGACCTAGCTTCCCGTCATCGAGTCGCAGAGAGTGCCGGTGGGGCCGTCGGTCTTGCCATTGATCTTGACGTCGCAGAAGTCGCCCCGGGCCAAAGAGTCGATGAAATCGACGATGAGCGGATTGGTCCAATCTTTCGCGCCGTCGAAGCGCGCGCGAATGACGCCTCGCTTGTCGATGACCCACGTCTCGGGAAAGAGATGCGTCCCGTACTTGCCTCCGATGACCTCGGAGTCGGGATCGAACAGAACGGAAAATGGGGGTGGCTCGCGCAAGACCGTTTGCAACGTGGGCGCGACGTCCGCGGGTCCGTCGTCGACCGTGATCGTCACGACGGCGACATCGGTGCGCTTGCGCAAAATCTTGGTGAGCTCGGCGAGCTCCGGCATCTCCTCGAGGCACGGCCCGCATGTCTTCGTCCAGAAGTTGAGGAGGACGACTTTGTCCCGAAAGCTGTCGAGGGTGACGGTTTTGCCCGACATGTCCTTCAGCGAGAAATCGGGCGCGCGCCGATCGGCCGCGAGGTAATCGGGAGAGAGAAAACAGGGCGCGCTGCACACCCGCCTGGCCTCGCCCTCCTTGGTCACCGCGACGAAGCCGTAGACAAAGAGCGCGGCGGCGATGACGAACGCAATCTGAACGAGGACCGTTCCGGCGCGAGCAGGCTCCGGCGATGGCGGCATCGAGGCAGTTCAATAGGCTCCCTCTCGAGTCGCCGCCAGCAGCCCTCGCCAAGAGCGGGCGTCAGTGTGAGGAGCAGCGGGCGGCAGTGTGCATGCAGTGTGAGGCGCCCATGCAGTTGCAGTGAGGCGCAAGTGCAGTGCCGCGCCGAATGAATGCGCGGCTTTCCGCCCATGCGCGAATGACTGTCCACAATCCGCCAAAGACGCGCCCTTTCGATGCACTCGAACCTTGACAGGGAAGCGAAGTACTGAAACCGTGTACGCGTTTCGCCTGGCTCATTATGGAGTCGGCGACCGGGGACATGTTTCGTAAAACGAATGAAGGAGCACGTGAGATGACGCGCAAACTTTCGGGCCTTTGGTCTTTGTTGACGGCCAATAAGGCCCCTCTTGCTTCGCTAGCCGTTATGGGGACGCTAGCCTGTATCGTGGCACTTACGGGGTGTGGCAGCAGCAACAACAACGGCCCGCCTCCGCCAACGTCCGACGCGGGCGACACGGGAACTGGAATGGCCTGCACGACGCCGACCTTCTCGGTCGCAGCCGGCACCATCACGGCCGGGACGACGGTGACAATCACCGCGACGGGCCTGCCGGCGACCGGGTTCATCTATTACACGACGGACGGTACGGTCCCGACGCACGCAAGCACGGCGATTCTGTCTGGCGGAACGGTCACGGTCTCTCAGACCGAGACGATTTATGCGATCGCCTACGGCGCGGGCGTTTGCAGCGACTCCGTGGTCGCGACGGTCACGTACACCGTGGGCGTCGACGCTGGCCCCATGTTGATGGCGTGCGCGGCGCCCACATTCGCCCCGCCGAGCGGCCCCATCGCAGTCGGCTCTGACGTCAAGATTGTGCCGCCGGCAGACTTCCCGACGACCTTCCCGCAAGGTGGCGCGTCGATCTTCTTCACGCTCGACGGAACGATTCCGACGACTGCGAGCCCCGCCTACTCCGGGCCAATTCAGGTCAACGCGAACGAGACGATTCACGCGATTGCGTCCTACCCGGGCACCTGCACGCCCTCGACGCCCGCGATCGGGATCTACACGATCACGCAACCGGAGGGTGGGGCGGCGCCGCCGGCCTTCAACCCGCCGTCGACGACGCAGAACAACGACTTCTTGGTCGAGCTCACGGATTCAGCCGCAGGGGCGACCATCTGCTTCGCATACGGAGCCGCGAGCACGCCAACCTGCACGGTTACCGCGACCGCCGCGACCTGCACGGGCACTTCCCAGACCTACAACGCGGGTGCCGGCCTCGCGGCGCCTGGCTCTGTCACGATCAACGGGGGCGTCACGAGCTCCGCCGGGACCGTGACCGTCAATGCGATTGCCTGCGTACCGGGCAGCGGCACCTCGGAAGTCGCCTCACAGGTGTACACGCTCCAGGTCGCCACGCCGACGATGCAGGGTCCGGCTCCGTCCGCCACTCTGCCGTATCTCGCCGCTGGCTATAACCCGACCGTGAGCAGCACCACGGCCGGATCGTCGCTCCGCTTCACGACCGACGGGAGCACGGCCACCTGCGCAACCGGCATGGCGCCCACGGCCGCGATGGGCACCAATCCCGCCATCTTCCCGACCGCGACCAACGCCACGTACGACGCCGTTGGATGCAAGACCGGCTACGCGCCGTCTGCCGCAGCCCTCTTCACATACGGAATCGTCCTTCCGACGCCGACGTTCGTCGATTCGACCACGCCCGCGAACGCAGAGGGCACCGGAACGTACGACGGAGCACCGACCGTCGCGTTCTCCGCGGCCGCTGCGACGTTCTACTGCTCGACAACCGATAGCAGCGCGCCCGCATGCGGAACGACCGCAGGCGTGTGCGCTCACGGTACCGTAGGCGCTACGCTCGCCATCACGACGACGGGAACCGTCGTCAACGTGGTGGCCTGCTCGCTGTCCTACAACGCGTCGGCCGCGGGTACCGCGACCTATACGTTGCAGCTCGATCCCCCGGCGCTCGACGTGCCGGGCTGCTCCGAGACCCTTCCCGCCGTCGGCACGTCCTGCGTCGCCGGGGCACCCACGACGCCGGTCCTCTCTTACGACATCCCGGCGACCGCGAGCGCCACGTTCGTAACTCACGTCGAGGAGACGATCGGTACGGTCCCCGCCTCGGCGACTCAGGCGGGCTACCAGTTCGTCTGCGCTCAGAGCGGCGGAACACCTTCCTGCCTCGCGACCGGATGCTCCACGGGGGCCACGCTCATCTCCGCGACCGCTGCGGCATTCAAGACTGCGCTGACGGTCCCCTTGGCCGGCGCCGGCGTCGTCACCGCGGGTAGCAGCTGGAGCATCATCGGCTGCCCGGGCGACGTCAGCCCAGGCTTCGCGCCGTCCGCCGTTACCACCGTCCAGTTCGCCCTCCCCGGCGCGGCACCCGTCCCCGTCGTCGTCGCCGGGACCGGAAGCGGCACCTACACCAATCCGGTCACGCCGACGTTTACCAACTCGGGCACCGTGGCCGAGAACGTCTGCTACGGCACGTACGCGAGCGCTACGCCTCCAACCACTGCCCTGACTTGCAGTGCGGCCGGCGTCTGCGTCAACGGAGTCGGCTACACCGCCTTCGGTTCGGTGACCGCCAATCTCCCCGGCGTGAACACCGACGTCATCGGCGTCGTCCTGTCGTCCGGTGGCACCGGCTACGCGACCGCGCCGACGGTGGCATTTGCCGCCCCGCCCGCGGGCGCGGGCGCCTTGCAGGCGCAGGGCACCGCCGTGCTTAGCTACGGCGTCGCCTTGCCGGCAACACCGACGACCGGAGGAACCGGCTGCTCCGCCAGCACCACGGCTGTCACCTTCACGGGTGGCGGTGGCGCGGGCGCGACCGCAACGGTCACGGTCAACGCGGCGGACCAGGTCATCGGCCTGACCGTCACCAGCGCTGGCGCGGGCTACACGACTGCGCCAACTGTTGCCTTCACGCACTGCACCACTCAGCCCACGGTGACCGCGACCCTGGTAAATGGCGTGGTGACCGGTGTGACCATCACGAACATGGGCGCGGGCTACGCGGCTGCCCCGGCTGTCACCTTCACTGGGGGTGGCGGAAGCGGGGCCCAGGGCACCGCAACGCTCGGCTCGACGTCCGCCGAGGCCGTTCTACCCGCCATTGGGTCGAACGCCACCAACAAGGTCGACATCATCGGCTGCATCTCGGGAGACCCCGCGTCGCCGCTCACGACCTACACGTATAACTTCGCGGAGGCCGTGCCGACCGTGACCGACGTGACGCCGGTCCCGAGCACACCCATCGTCGCCGGCACCACGCTGGACCTCGGCGACGCGATCACGCTGTCGAGCGCGTCGACCGGTTACGCGACCGCGCCGACCATCTGCTACACGACCGACGGCTCGGCGCCGAACCCGGCCTGCTTGAGCACCGCTGTCGTGGGCGCGACGACGACTTGCGCAGTCGGCCCCGTCGTTCATATCGCGACCACGGCCACGACATTCACGACGGGCACGCTCAACGCGATCGCCTGCAATCCCGCGTCGCAGACGGCACAGGTTGACTCGACCGCGTACACGGCCGCGTTGAATCTGGTCGTGGCGACGCCCGTCGCCTCCTTCCCGGGCGGCACGTATTACAAGACGGAAACCCCGGTCTTCACGACCACGACGCCCGGTGCCGCCATTTGCTACACGACGGTCGGTACCGCGACGCCGACCTGCGCCGCCGGAGCTTGCACCAACGGCTCAATCAATCAGGCGACGACGGCTGTCCCGACGGTCAACGCGACCGGGACGGTGCTCAAGGCCATCGCCTGCGCGGGCGCCACCTATAGCTCGGCGGTTTCGACCAACACCTACACGCTCAGCGTGAGCCCGATCATTCTCTCCAACGATCCGGTTCTGCCCCTGAGCTACGCGAATACCGTCCCCAACTGCCCCCCCGCCGGTGGAATCGACGTAGGGCTCGATTGCAGCGAGGGCACGGTTGGAGGCACTGCCGGCTGCAGCACGGCAACGTTCAACGCCGGCGGCGCCACACCCGGCGCGCAGGTCTGCTACTCGACCGACGGCACGGCGGTGACGTCGTGCGCGGCCGTGACCAACCACATCGTCTGCACGGCGGCGGGCACCCTGCACACGCCGATCATGACGGTGCCGCCCCCGCTGACGGGCGTGCCCTTCTCCGTCAACGCGCTCGCGTGCGCGCCTGGCTTCCTCAATTCGGCCACGGCGGCGCCACTCCCCGTCACCGTCACGCCGTACTCGGCCGCGGTGACCTTCACCGGGGCTCCCGCCACCGACTTCGTCGTCGCCCCGACGAACGAAGATCAGGTAACCGATACCGCAGGCGGCGGCTTCGGCTACTTCTCGACCAACGGCACGACTCTGTACATCGGTCTCGACACCGTTGTGCCGGGAGTGGCGACGTACACGGCCATCTACATCGGCAACGGCAGCACGACGAACGCCGCGACGGCCACGCCGATCCCGACCGGTTCGGTTGCGCTACCTGCAGCGGCTGGCATCCAGTACGCCATCCTCTTCCCGACCCAGGCGGCTGCGGCCACGCTCTACACCTGGAACTCGGCGGGTGCCTCGTGGACCGCCGGCACCACTGGAGCGCAGGCCGTGACGGTCAATACCGGCATGACCACCGAGGAGTTTGCGGTCCCACTGACCAGCCTCGGCCAGCTCGGTGCAGCGCCGACCACCATCACGGTGCTCGGTTCGGAAGTGACCGGTACCGGTACCGTGGGCGTAGCGACTGCCTTCACCTTCCCGAGTGGAGGAGGCGCCGCGTTCTCACACTGGTTCGCGTACCCCACGGGCAGCTGCCTGTATCCCAACCAGGCCGTCCAGTAGTAAGCGCGAGCGAGACCTAGTCTCGCTCCGACCGAGGGCGCGGGTGCCATCAAGGCCCGCGCCCTTCTCGTTTTGTGCGCCAAGGGCGCGGGTGCCATCGAGGCCCGCGCCCTTCTCGCTTCGTGCGCTCGATGCCAGCGGCCGAGCGCGACTCAGAAGTAAAACGTCATTCCCGCCGTGAAGAGCCCACCGCCCGATGTGTTGGTGCTGCCCCCCAGGGAGCTCACGAACTCGGGTTGATGCTGGGCGAGGGAGTCGGTTCGCGTACGAACGAATCCGCGAATGTCTCCGTTCAGAGCTACGACCCGCCCCAGGCGAAGCTCGACCCCGACGCCCACCTGGCCACCGAAATAGTTGTACTGGGCATCGAAGGCGCCTCCGCCGCACCCTGCGGCCGGATCGCAGCTCACGTGCGCGGTGGAGGCCCCGACTCCCGCCAAGAAGTAGGCTTGCGCCCTCGACCGGGGATTGACGTAGAAGAGCGCATTGAGTGACAAGGCCGTCTCGTCGCGAGAATCGCCTTGGTAATCGGTCCCGCCGTAGAGGTCGACGTCGGCCTCGAAGCCGAAGCGAGGCGTCGGCTTGTAGCGTAGACCCACGCCGCCACCCGCCATCCCAGTATTGCCGTTGAGGCCGCGGCCGATGGCCGCTCCAGCGACGTGCGCGTTGATGCCCCACTCTCGGAAGGGCAGAGGAGGGGGCGGCGGAACGAACGGCTCGTACTGGGAGAGATACGGGTATGCGTAGGGCGGGGGCGCGTCCGGCCTGCCGAAATCCGCACCCGGAGGCAACTGGTACTCAGGCGGGGGTGGAGGCGGCGGCCGACCGTAAGGGACGCCCGGTTGAGCAGGGGGCGGAGGTGGCGGCTGCGAGCCCGCCTGGGGCGCCGGCGGAGCCACCGGGGGCGCCGGGGCCGCCCCGTGGTCTGGATTGGGCAGCGGCGAGAGCGGCGGGGCAGGGGGCTTTGCCCCTGGCTGGACCGGGCTTCCCGCAGGCGCGGCCTGCGCGTCCGGGGGCTCGGCGCAGAACCAGCTGCCCGGTGGGCACGAGGTGGGCGGCGACTGCGCATAAGCCGCCGAGGGTGCGATGAGGCCTACCGTAAGCGCAGCAGAGCGAAAGAGAAGCTTCTTCATGGTATTTTGCTCGTTGGCTCGTGCAACCGTAGTGCCACCAAGTTTGGGCCTGGCAAGGGCCGAAAGCAACGCCGCCGGTCGGATGCACTGTCGCCGCACGTTCACGCTCCCGGAGTAATCGACGTCGACGCGGGCACGTGGCCGTCGTAACCAGGCCTACATCCATGCCCACGGTCAAGCTCAAGCCCGGTCACGTTCAGCCGGTTTGGGCTGGGCACCCGTGGGTTTATGCGCAAGCGATCGACCGGGTCGAGGGCGGAGCGATAGCGGGCGACGAGGTGAGCGTGCTCGACCCGAGGGGAAACCTCCTCGGGCGAGGTTTCTACTCGCCGGGGTCCGCGATCCCGGTCCGGATTCTGGTGCGCGACGCGACGACTCGGCTCGATGCCGCATTCTTTCGTGCCCGCGTCGGGCAAGCGCTCGCGGGCCGGGCCGCGCTCGGGCTCCCCGGGGCCGACACGAGCGGTTTTCGCGTGGCTCATGCGGAAGGCGATGGGCTGCCGGGCTTCATCGCCGATCTCTACGGCGACGTCGTGGCGATCCAGATCGGCACTCTTGGAATGAAACAGCGAGAGATGCTACTTCACGAAGCGCTGACGAGCGCGCTCTCGCCCCGCGCCATCGTCGACCGCACGAGCGCGCCCATCGCGAAAACGGAGGGCTTCACGGCGTCGTCCGGCGTCGTCCGGGGCGACGACATTCGGGAGCTCGACTTCGTCGAACGCGGCCTGCGCTACCGCATCCCCCTGCAGCTCGGGCAGAAGACAGGCTTCTATTTCGATCAGCGCCCGCTTCGCGCTCGGGTCGAGCAGCTCGCCAGTGGCAAACGCGTGCTCGACACTTATTGCTTCGTCGGGGCATTCGCCATCGGCGCCGCGCGAGGCGGTGCGCGCGAAGTCATCGCGGTCGACGAGAGCGCCCTTGCCCTCGAGGTCGGCGCAGAGTGCGCGGCCATGAACGATGTCCTCGACCGCGTGAGCTTCAGGAAGGAAGACGCGCGCAGGGCGCTCGTCGACGCCAAGGGTGAATTCGACATGGTCATCGCCGATCCGCCGCGGCTTGCGCCCACACGCGGCGCGCGCGACCAAGCCCTCCTCGCGTACGCCAAGCTCGCCGAGAATGGTTGCCGCGCGACGCGGCCCGGCGGGCTGCTCGTCTTGTGCTCGTGCTCCGCCAGCATCGACCTTACGGCTCTCACGCGGGCTCTGTCGACGGGAGCTGCTCGCGCCGGGACGGAAGCCACGGTCCTCGAGCGATGGTTTCAGGGCTTCGACCACCCCGTGCCGGCGGCCTTCGCCGAAGGCCTCTATCTCAAGGCGCTCATTGCCCGAATCGAGCCTCGCGCGAGACCGAGCGCGCAGGAGGGCCCGTGAAACCGGCGTCCTTGCTCTCTCCCGACGAGGCGCGGCAACTTCGAGGAGTCCTTTTCGACCTCGACGACACGGTGCTCACCGAGGGGCTCCTGACGAGGCAGGCGTACGGCGCCATCTGGGATCTCCACGATGCCGGCCTGACCCTCGCGGCGGTGACGGGGCGCCCGAGCTCCTGGGGCGCCCTCTTGGCTCGCCAGTGGCCCATCGCCGGGTGCGTGACCGAGAACGGGGCGCTGCATGTCGTGCGTGACGGCGCCGGAGTGAGCGTGCGCGATCGCTGCGACGAAGCGGTGCGCCGCGCACGCCGGGCCCACCTCGCGAGCCTCGTCGAACGCGTACGCCGCGTCGTTCCCGAGGCGCGGCTCGCCGATGACAACGGCGGGCGCCTGAGCGACGTCGCGTGGGACATCGGCGAGCGCGAAAGGCTGTCTCCCGAGCACGTGCGCGCGATCGAATCCGAGATAGGCGCGGCCGGAGCGCGCTCTACGCGCTCGAGCGTCCACCTGCACGCCACCTTCGATTCTGACGACAAGGCCAGTGGAGCCCTCGACTTCTGCGCGCGCGAGCTCGGGTGCGCCCCGACTTCAGCGCTGGCTCGCTTCGCCTTCGTGGGCGACAGCGCCAACGATGCCGCATGCTTTGGCGCCTTTCGCACGACCTTCGGTGTCGCCAACGTCCGCGCGCACTTGGCAGGGCTCACGATCCCCCCACGATATGTCTCGGCCGAGGCCATGGGAGCGGGCTTTGCGGAAATCGCGCATGAGATCCTGAGAAAGCGCTAGCTCCGCGGCCCTCATGGCGAGCGCCGGAACGGCCAGCGGGCTGGGGAAAACGCCGACGTTCGATGCTAAGGGTTCGTAATGTCCCACAACGCCGACCTAGTCGCTTTGGCGCGGTCGCGCCTGCTCCCGAACTACAAGCCTGCGCCCATCGTTTTCGTCCGCGGTCGCGGCTGCGAGCTGTTCGATGCCGACGGACGTCGTTACCTCGACCTGTGCGCCGGCATCGCGGTGTGCTCGGTGGGACACGGGCACCCCGTCTTGGCTCGGGCCATCGCCGAGCAGGCCGGTCAGCTCATGCACGTCTCGAACTACTTTTACAACGAGCCGAACATCCGGCTCGGTGACGAGCTGTGCCGCCGGACGGGGTTTGACCGCGCCTTCTTTTGCAATTCGGGCACGGAAGCGAACGAAGCTCTCCTCAAGCTCTCGCGGCACTACTTTTATCTGCGCGGAGAAACGGGCCGCCAGCGCGTCGTCGCCTTCGAGAACGCGTTTCACGGCAGGACCCTCGGCGCGCTTTCGATGACCGGGACGGCCAAGTATCGCGAGGGCTTTGGCTCACTGGGCCCGGTGACCCATGTTCCCTACGGAGACAGCCACGCCGTCGACCGAGCCATGGGCCCCGACGTTTGCGCCATCATCGTCGAGTCGCTGCAAGGAGAGGGCGGCGTCACGCCCGCTCCGCCGGGCTTTCTCGCCCATCTGCGGCAATCCGCCGACGCTCACGGGGCGCTGCTTCTCGTCGACGAGGTTCAAACCGGCGTCGGTCGGCTCGGTCGCTTCCTGGCGACTAGTGGGTCGGGCGTGCGCGTCGATGCCGTCTCGCTCGCCAAGGGGTTGGGCGGCGGGTTTCCGATCGGGGCGATGCTCACCACGGAGCGTCTCGCCGGGGCGCTCCCGCCCGGCTCGCACGGGTCGACCTTTGGCGGCAACCCGCTCGCGTGCAGCGCGGCGCTGGCCGTTCTGCGCATCCTCGACGAGCAGCACTTGATGGACGCCGCGCAGTCCAAGGGCGACACGCTCGGCGCTCTCTTGCGGCAGCTCGTCGATGATTTGCCCGACGTATGCGAGCAGGCGCGCGGTGAGGGCCTTCTTCGCGGTCTGGTCTTACGCGCGGGCATCGCCTCTCGCGAGGTCGTCTCGCAGCTGCAGCAAGCGGGCGTCTTGGTCATCGTGGCGGGCGAGCGCGTGCTCCGCTTTGCCCCGCCGCTCGTCGTCTCCGAGGCCGAGCTCGAGGAGGGCGTTCGCGCCGTGCGCAAGGTGCTCTCGGGCTACTCGTCGCTGCGCGCGACCGCCTGAACGTGACCCCGAGCGAAGCAGCGGAGGCTCGATGCCGGGGCTGTGGGAGCCCCCTCGATCTGCTGCGCGCAGGGCACGTGGCGATCCTCGAGGGCCGGTTCGAATACTTCTGCGGGCCGGAGTGCAAGCGGTCCTACCTTCGCGCGGTTGGCCGCACGCACGACGAGGACCTCGCGACCGCGGAGCCGCCTCCCGTCGCTCTCGCGCTCGAAGCGGCTCCAGCCGAGGTGCCCGATCCCGTGGCGATCCCCATCGAGCCCTTGGGGCAGCAGGAGCCCCCGCCCGGCGACCGCGCGCTCGCGGCGCTCGACGTCGGCGGCATCTCGCTCGGCGCGCTCGTCCCCGCCTTCGGCCTCCTCAACGGCGCCGAGCTTGCCAGAATCGGACTGGCGTGCGCCGCGTGCCTCGCGTTCGCCGCGCGCACGTGGAGGACCGACCGCGACGCCGCGGACCCGCATCCGCTCATGACGATGCTGCCGGCGACCCTGGCTACGTGCCTCGCGCTGTGGGCGCAGGGGGTGAGCGATGCCCACGCCATGGCGATCGCGGATCTTGCGGGCCTCACCTGCGCGGCCAGTATCGTCGTCGAACGGCTCATTGCGGGTGTCCGCGATCGTGTGGCGGCGGATCGCGAGCGTGTCGCACGCCACCTCGACGTGCCCGTGCGCGCCGTTGCCGAAGGAGAGCCGAGGCAGGTTCGCGTGTCCGAGATAAGGCCCGGCGAGCCTTTCATGGTCTTGGCCGGAGAAGTCGTCGGCGTCGATGCCATCGTTTCGGCCGGGGAGGCGCGAGTCGTCCCCTGGCTCGGGGCCGAAATCGAGCTGACGCGGCGCGAGGGCGACCCCATCGTGGCCGGCGCCAGGGTCATCTCGAGCCGCTTGCTCATGACGACCACGTGGTCCGGACGTGAGCGCGCCTGGGTCAAGCTCTTGTCGACGCCCCGGTGGCGAGTCGACGTCGCCGCACCGACCGTGCGGACGCTCCGGCGAGCCGTGGCCTGGGGCGCTCCGGTTGCGGGGGCTCTCGCGGGGGTCGCCGCCTTTGCGGCGAACGCGTCGCTCGTGCAAGTGCTCGGGGCGCTCGCCGCCGGAGTCGTCGCCACGGCGTCGACGGCGGCACCGTCGCTCGTGGCTCTGCTCTATGCGCGGGCTCATTTGCGCGCCCTCGATCTCGGGATCACCTATCGGGACGCTCAGGCCTTCGAGCGGGCGGGAAGGGCCGACATTGCCGTCCTGAGCGCTCGGGGAACCGTGCTTCTCGGAGACCCCGAGATTGTGGCCGTCGAGGCCGTGGGCTCACCCGTGCGCGCGCCGGACGCAGAGCCGCTCGGCTCCGCGGACGCTCAGGAAGCGTACGTGCTCGGGTTGGCCGCAGGAGCCGAGACGGGCTCCACGCACCCGTTTGCGATCGCAATTCTCCGCGCCGCGCGCGCCGGCGGAGTGGCGCCCAACCATGTTCGCAACACCAATACGCTGCCCGGGCTCGGCGTGACCGCTATCGCATCGAGCGGCGAGCGCCTGGTGGTCGGCGGCCGCGCGATCATGCTCTCGCAAAAGATCGGAGGCGCCATCGCGGAGGCTCGCGTGAGCAAGCTCGAGGCGCAGGGACGAAGCGTTTTGCTCGTCGCCCTCGGCGACCGCATCGTCGGCCTCATCGCGCTGCAAGATGGCTTGCGGCATGGCGCGCGGGCGGCGGTTCAGAAGCTGCTCGACGCGGGCATCGAGCCCGTCCTCTTGACCGGTGAATCACGCGACACGTGCGAGACTCTCGGCCGCGCGCTCGACATCGACCACGTGCGTCCCGAGGTGCCGCCGGGCGACCGCCGCGCCGAAGTTCTGGCGCTCGGCGAAGGCGGGAGCCTCGTGAGCGTCGTAGGGCACCCGACGGATGACGACCAAGCCCTTGGCGCCGCGGACGTCGCCGTGGCCCTGGGTGCGGCCGGCGCCACCCCTGGCGAGTGGGCGGTAGCCCTTGCGAGCGATGACGTCTCGCATGCCGCCGATGCGCTCGTCATTCCGCGGCGAGCGCACGGGCAGGCCATGGTCGCGAGCGCGCTCGCTCTCGTTCCGGGCATCTTCGCGCTTCTCGCCATCGCGTTCGGGGTTGCGCCGCTCGCTCTCGGCCCCGTCGCTTCTCTGTTCGGTGCTCTCGCGGCCGCGCTCTATTTGCGCGCTCGCGCGAATCTCTCCGCCGCGTAGTGCGTCGTCCCACGCGCTCGCGACTTCTCAGGCGGCTCGCGACTTCTCAGGCGGGCCGCTAGTCGAAGCGAAGAGCGCGCTGCCGTGGTAACACTATGGGTCGCCCGCGGCCCTGATGGACTCCCTCGCACTGCCCAAAGACGCACCCTCCGAGGCAGCGCGCGATGTCGTCGTCCCCGAGTCGCTCGCCGGCGCGAGGCTCGACAAGGCCCTCGCCGCGCTCTTGCCCGAGCTCAGTCGCGCGCGAATCAAGCGAGCCGTGGAGCTCGGCGCGGTTCGCGTCAACGGCCGGCGCATGGCCAAAGGAGGCACGGTCGTCGTCGGTGACGTCGTTCGGATCGACGTGGCGCAGGTCGCCGACGTGGCTCCGCTGGCCACGCCCGACGCGCCGGTTCGCGTCGCCTTCGAAAACGAGCAGGTCGTCGTCGTCGACAAGCCGGCCGGTCAGCCGACCGCGCCCCTTCGCCCGGGTGAAACGGGCACGCTCGTCAATGCCTTGCTCGGCCGCTACCCCGAGCTTGTGCCCCAGGGGCCTGACGCCTTCATCGGTCACGCGCTTCGCGAGCCCGGGATCGTTCACCGGCTCGACACCGAGACCAGCGGAGCCCTTCTGGTCGCGCGAACGGCGTCCGTGTTCGACGAGCTGCGCACGGCGCTCAAAGAGGGCCGGCTCGACAAGAGCTATTTGCTCGTGTGCTCGGAGCAAGGCCTTCCCGACGAGGGGACGATCGACTTCCCGCTCACCAACCATCCCAAGGATCAGCGGCGCGTGTACGCCTGCACCCATCCGCGCGATGTCATTCGCTACGATCCGCGCCCGGCCAGCACTCGGTATCGGGTGGTGGAGCGCGCGGGCATCTGGGCTCTGGTCGAGGCCACGGTCGGCAAGGCGCTGCGTCACCAGCTGCGGGCTCACTTTGCCGCGATTGGCTATCCCCTCGCGGGCGATGAGCTCTATGGGGGCAGCGTGATCCGCGCGCTCGGCCGGCAGGCCCTTCACGCGTCGAGGATTGCGTATCGCGGCGGTCCCGCCGTGGGCGCGTTCGAAGCGCAGGTACCGCTGCCCAAGGACATCAAGATTCTTCTCGAGAACACGACGCCCAACGAGGGTTGAGAGGGGCCTGTCGCGGTCCTCGGTGACGGGCGCGCGGTCCTCGATGTACCGCGCGTGGTGCTCGACGTACCGCGCGCGGTGCTCGGTCCGCCGCGCGCGGTAACCGGTGAACCTCGGCGCGGGTCAGCGCGTACGGCCTCCGGTGCTCGCTCTGCCGCGCACGGTACAACCGAGCGCGCGCGGGGTCCGGCTCGCACCGCGCGCTCGCGAGCCGGGGAAGCGCTCGGTACGCGAGCGGGCACGCGCGGTACAAGCGGGCGCGCGCGCGGTACACGCGAGCGCACGCGGGGTCCGGCGCGCATCGCGCGCTCGCGAGCCGGGGAAGCGCTCGGTACGCGAGCGGGCACGCGCGGTACAAGGGCGCGCACGCGGGGTCCGGCTCGCATCGCGCGCTCGCGAGCCGGGGAAGCGCTCAGAAATGCAGCCCCGCGCGAGCGGTCGCCTCGAACCCGAACCCGAGGCTCGCTTGAGAAGTCCCTTGCAGCCAGAGAAGCTCGGGGCAGACGTCGAGCCCAAGAGAGAAAAGGGGGGCCACATAGTAGTCGAAACCAAAGAACGCTCCCATGTTGAGCCCACTGACGCCGCTCACTCCGCTCAAGATCGCATAGCCGCCACGAAAGCCGACGTGCGCGTCGAACCGGTCGAAGCGCGTGTGCAGCGCGCCTTCGCCGTCGACCTCCCAGACGTTGTACGCGGAGAGCGCAAGGTCGCGGACTCGCACGCCCAGGGTCAGGGCATCGAATCGAACGCCCGCGGCGAAGCTGAACGTCGGGCCGCCTCGCGCGGACTTCTCGAGCGACAGGGCGCTCGCGTTGAAGAGCGTCACGTCGGTGTAGGCGCCTCCGACGTCGGCGTCGATCCAAGCATGCTCGGGCCCCGCCGCGGCCGTCGGCGGGGTCTCGCGCGCGGGCGCGGGGTGATTGCCCTCGTCCACGGCGTTGGCCGCGGGCGACGCGGCGGCGGGGGGATTGGGCCGCGCTTGCACGGCTGGCGCAGGGGAGGGCTCGGCAGCAAGGGCGCGAAGCTCGGGGACTTCGATCGCCACCGTGTCGCCCGGAGTCGAAACGGTCGCCGTCGCGGACCAGGGCTCGTGGCCCGGCGCCTCGGCGCGCACTTCATGCGTGCCGGGGTCGACCGGAGCTGCCGCCTCCCAAGACACGCGCGGGAGAAAGATGTTGTCGCGCCTCAAGACGAGCCCGGGAACGTCGTGCGGGACGTGGATCACGAGGCGCATCAATTTGGGCTCGATTTCGCTCGCGCCCCGGGTCGCCGACACCTCGATGTCGGGCCGCTGCGTCTGGCGCGCGACCGATGCGGCGTCGCGAAACGACGTCCAAGCGCTGGCCGTTCGGCCCACCTTCGCGTAGCAGTCCGCGAGATTGAGCACGACCCCAGCGCTGACGAATCGCTTGCTCGCGGCCTCGAACTTTTCGCAGGCCGCGTCGTAACGTCCCGCATCCCGCAGGGCCCTGCCTTCCTCGAAGAGCGCTCGCGCCACCCGCTCGTCGCCCGAAGGCGCAGAAGGAGGCGTCGAGCCCGCGTCGACCCGCGCGGGCGGCGCGCTCGCGACCTTGAGCGCATCGCGACGACGCGCCGCCTCGGCAGCCAAGTCCGCACGTCCCGACTCGGTCGCGACGCGCGCGGCCTCGTCGAACGTCGACCGCGCGTCGCTCGTGCGCCCCACTTTCTCGTAACAGTCGGCCAAGTTGAAGATGAGCCCCGCGCTCGTGAAGAGCCTTCGCGCCTCTTCGAGCTTGGGGCACGCCTGCGCGTACTGTCCGGCGTCTCCGAGCCTGCGCGCCTCGTCGAAGAGCGCGCGGGCCGCGACCTCGTCCTTGGGCTGCGCCCGGGCGCCTTCCGGAAACAAAAGGGCGACCCCCGCGCAGAGGAGTCCACCGGCCACACGACGTCCCCAAATCATGCGAAGGCCAATCCAGACTAGCGCTTTATTCGTATCTCAGCCCGTCGACGGGGCGAAGAGCCGCAGCTTGCTTCGCCGGAAAGAGGGTTGCGATGGTGCAGATCGTGAGCGCGGCGAGAGTCACCGCTCCGTAATCGAGCCCACTCACCTCGATGGGTAGCTTGTCGATGTAATAGACGTCCGGATCGAGGCGGAGCCCGAACCAGGCCAGGCCCGTGCAGAGGGCCAGCCCCGTGGCCACCCCGAGCAGAGTGCCGATCCCGCCGATGATGACGCCCTCGGTCATGAACATGCGCAAGACGCTGCCGTCGGTCGCCCCGAGCGCCTTGAGAATCGAGATCTCCTTGGCCTTCTCGGTCATCATGAGAAGCAGCGTGCACACGATGCAAAAGCTCGCGACGATGATCTCGATCGACAGGATGAGAAACGTCGCAATCCGTTCGAGCTTGAGCGCGCTGAACAAGTTCTTGTTGATCTCGCGCCAGTCGCGAACGCGAAGATCCGGACGATCGACGGCGGCGGTGACGAGGGGCGTCCAGCGATCGGCGTTCTCGGCGTCTTCGACCTTCACCTCGATGGTCGTGATTTCGCCGGGCGTCGCGAAGTAGTTCTGGGCTTCGCCGAGCTGCGTATAAACGTGAGTGGCATCGTATTCGTACATGCCGCTGTAGAAGATCGCCGCGATCCGAAACTTGCGCGTCTTGGGCATGACGCCCATCGGCCCGAGGTCGCCGAGAGGCGACACGAGGGTGACTTCGTCGCCCACGTAAACATGGAGCGTCTTGGCGAGCTCACGCCCCACAACGAGACCCGGGCGGAGCGGCGGCGCGTCGATCGCGGCGCGGACGGCCGGGTCGAGGTCGTCGCCGAGCGGCGGAAGATCGGGGCCCTTGGTGTACTCCTCGCCGCTCGCTCCGATTCCGATGACCTCGTCGGGGGCAATGTGGTTCAAGAGCTCCGGGTTTTCGAGATACGTGAGCTTGTCGTCGACTCGAAGCGGGGCCTCCACGTTCTTGCGAAGGTCGATGACGGTGCCGATGGTCGCGGTGTCGATGCCGTGGACGATGACGCCGGCGAGGTTGGAGGCGCTCGAGATCATGACCTCGCCCTTGGCCACGGGCGTGGCTCCGAGCACCCCTCGAACGGCGCGAACGCGCTCGAGCGTGGGCTCGTAGTCGCCCCAGGCCGACTGACTCGTCGTGTCGACTACGATGTGCGCGTTGTTGCCGAGAATCTTCGACTTGAGATCGGCGCTAAACCCCCCCATGACGCTGATGGCGCTCGACAGAGAGAAGGACGCCAGAGCGACCGCAAAGATCGCCAGCCCGCTGATGAGCGTCAGAAACCCGCTCTTTTGAGCCCGCACGTGGCGAGCGGCCACGTAGGAAATGAAAGAGCCGCGCTCGAGCCTGTCGAGCACCCAGGGGACGAGGGCCACGACGGTGCCCACCAGGAGAACCACGCCCGTGGCGATGGCGCCGATGCGCACGAGCGTGTGGCGCAGAGTCCAGGTGGCGCCGTGGAGCTTGGGCAGCGACCGTGTCCAGGCGGCCATCGCCAAGAAGCCGACGCCGGCCGTGGCCACGATGGACAGGTTGACCTTGCGCCAGAGCATCGGGTCACGGCTCGGGCTTGAGCAGTGGGAAGAAGATCACGTCGCGGATCGACTGCGAGTTGGTGAGAAACATCACCAAGCGGTCGATGCCCATCCCGAAGCCGGCCGCCGGAGGCATCCCGTGCTCGAGCGCGCGAACGTAGTCGGCGTCGTAGTCCATGGTGTCTTCGGCGCCCCGGGCCTTTCGGTCGGTTTGCGCGCGAAAGCGCGCAGCCTGGTCGTCCGGATCGTTGAGCTCGCTGAACCCGTTGCCGAGCTCCCGGCCGTGCACGAACACCTCGAAGCGATCGGTGAGCTCGGGGTTCGAGTCGTTTCTTCGCGCGAGGGGCGAGACTTCGAACGGGTAGTCTTTGACGAAGACCGGGACCGAGTGCTTGCCGTCCGACGTCCGATAGTCGTCCACCAAGAAGGGCTCGGCCACGTATTCGTAGCAAGCAAAGAGGCGCTCGCCGTCGTTGTCGCACTTGCCGAGGCCCTTTCGCAGGTTCGACCAGTCGAGCGCTTTGGCGCGCGGTGAGAGCTTCGCCCACTCTTTGATCCGGTCGTCGAACCCGCGAGCAAGCAGGGCCACGAGGGCCTTGCCGCCGCCCGCTTCGACCGCGCTCGCCCACTCGGGAATGTCGGTGCGCTCGGCCGCTACCGCCACGGCGCGGTCCATGGGCACGCGAAAGAAAGGAGCGTCGAGCGTGAACGGGCGCCCCTCTTTCCAGAGGGCGGAGGCCTCGGGCATGGCCTTTTTCAGGCGCGCGTCGATCTCGCGCAAGAGCACTTCCGTGAAGGTCATCAGGTCGTCGTAGGTGGCGTAGGCCTGATAAAACTCGAGCATCGTGAATTCCGGATTGTGCTTCGTGCTGACGCCTTCGTTTCGGTAACACCGGCCGATCTCGTAGACGCGCTCGAGGCCGCCCACGACCAGGCGCTTGAGATAAAGCTCCGGAGCGATGCGCATGAAAAGGCGCATGTCGAGGGTGTTGTGGTGCGTCACGAAGGGTCGCGCGGCCGCGCCGCCGATGAGCGGGTGCATCGTCGGCGTCTCGACCTCGAGAAATCCGTGGTCGTCGAGGATCGCGCGAAGCGCTCGCACGATGTGGGCTCGCGCCTTGAACGTGTCGGCGACCGACGGATTGGCGACGAGGTCGACGTACCTTTGCCGGTAGCGCAGCTCGACATCGGTGAGCCCGTGCCACTTTTCCGGCAAGGGCCGGTACGCCTTGGTCAGCAAGCGCAGGCGCGCCGGCTCGATCGACAGCTCGCCGCGCTTGCTCGCCGTGAGCGTGCCCTCGGCTTGCACGATGTCACCGACGTCCAGGTCGACGAGGCGATCGAGGTCCTCTCCCAGCTTGGCTCGGCTGAGAAGGAGTTGAATCTCCGCCGTGCGGTCGCGCAGGCGTATGAACGCGAGCCCGCCGGTCGAGCGCAAGGCCACGATGCGGCCGCGCACGTGCAAAGATGCGTCGCCGGCGATCTCGCGAACCCGCGTCTCGTCGTATCGACCGGCCGGGTCGCGCGCGGAGTCGGCCAGGGCGCGCACCGCCGAGAGATCGAGCGTTTTGCCTCCGAGCTCTGCGACGACGTCGTTGGCAAAGGGGTTTTCCCCTCGCTCGCGTGCGCGCTCGGCCTTCGCTCGGCGCGCCGCGATGATGGCCTCTTCGGCGCCTCCAGGTACGCGCTCGGTCATGCGTCGACATCCTCGACGACGCCGCCCTTCTTCAGGGTGCCCCCGGCCGCCGCCAAAAGGTAGGCCTCGATGAAGTCGTCGAGCTCTCCGTCGAGGACGGCGTCGACGTTGCCGTTCTGATGCGAGGTGCGCAAATCTTTGACCAATCGGTAAGGCTGGAGAACGTAGCTCCGAATCTGGCTGGCCCAAGCGATTTGCGCCTTGCCCGCGGCCTGGGCCGCCGCTTGGTCTTCGCGCTTCTGGGTCTCGATTTCGTAGAGCTTGCCTTTGAGCATTTTCAGCGCCATGCGCCGGTTCTGATGCTGCGATCGCTCGGCCCTGCAGACGATGACGATGCCGCTCGGAAGGTGCTTCATCCGCACGGCGGTCTCGACCTTGTTCACGTTCTGGCCGCCCTTGCCACCCGCGCGCATCGTCGTCACCTCGAGGTCTTCGTCTTTGACCTGGATGTCGATCTCGTCCTCGATGTCGGGCGTGACCTCGACCGCCGCGAAGGCCGTGTGCCGGCGCGCGTTGGCATCGAAGGGAGAAATGCGAACGAGCCGGTGCACGCCGTTCTCACTGCGGAGGTAGCCGAACGCGTGATCTCCCTGAACGCTGAAGCTCGCGCCGTCGATGCCGGCCTCGTCGCCGTCTTGGTAATCGATCATCTCGGTCTTGTACCCGCGCCGCTCGCACCAGCGCAGGTACATGCGCATGAGCATTTGCCCCCAGTCCTTGGCGTCGTTTCCTCCTGTGCCCGGGTGGATGGTCACGATGGCGTTCGCGTGGTCGACGGGCCCCGAGAGCATCCGGGCGAGCTCCGCGGCGCGGACGCGTGTGGAGAGGGCCGGGACCTGCGCGGTGGCCTCTGAGATGACCCCGTCGTCGCTCTCGCTCGCGCCAAGCTCGAGCAAGACTGCGGCGTCGTCCACGTCGCGCGTCAGCTTCTCGATCGCGCCGAGCTGCTGCTCGATGTTCGAGCGACGGCGGTTGACGGCCTGAGCGCGTTTCCCGTCGTCCCAGAACCCCGGGGCTAGAGTTTGCTGCTCGAGCGCTTGAATTTCGGCTTTGCGTTTGGGGATGTCAAAGATGCCCCCTTAGCGCCATGAGGCGCCGCTGGAGGTCGCTAATCGTCTCGCGTGTTTCGCTCAGCATGGGGCTTCTCTCGGAGCGAGAACGCTCCCTTGTGCCCAATAACGACGCGGGGCCCCAAGGTCAAGGCGGGGCGCCTCGGACCGAGAACCAGCCACCGGTCAGAACATCGAGCGTGGCCGCGGCTTGCGCGGTTCGAAGCGAGGCTTCACGCTTCTCCCGACCCCCCTGCGGGCCGTCTTGCTCATCGAGCGTGGCGCGTTCCCATGCGAAGAGGGCCTCGAGCGTCCGCGTCCCCAGGCGCGATCGCGCTTGCTGGCGCTCGAGCCTCACCCGTTCGAGAGTCGGCTCGTCTCCAGCGTAGACCAGCCTGTCGAGACGCCACGTCAGCCGAGCCTCCAGGACGAGGTTTGCGCCAATGGCGTCGTAATAGTTCGTGGCATCGGTCGTCGCGAGGAGCGTCGTGTGGGCCGCGTCGGTAAAAAGGCGCATCGCGCGTAGCCGCGTCTCGGGCAGAAGGGCGCTGGCCCGCGAACGGGAGATAATCGCGTCGATTCGCGCGTCGTCCACACCCAAGCCCGCGCCGCGCCATGCCGCGACGACGCAATCGCGCGCCAGCGAGGCCGGGAAGGTGGGCAGGGTCGCCTCCGCGGGCGCTTCGGCCACGGGCGACGGCTCGCCGACCTTGTGGACAGGACCCTGGGCGAAGCGGTCGAGCGCGAGAGCGAGAACGAGGCCCGCGCCGATGTCGTTTTTGCCGCTCCAGAGCTGCCGCCCGAAGCCCACGAGGCTCAGCCAGCTCTGTCCGTGCACGTCGGCCGCCCCCGGCTGACCTCCGATGCGAAGGCCTACGCGGTCTTCTTCGTCGATGTCTCCGTCCATGACGCGCTGGTCTTGCTCGTCCTCGTCGGACGAGAAGGAGGGGGGCTCGCCCCATGCGACCTTGGACAGGAGAGCCAGGGCCATGAAGGCGCCGGAGAGGGGAGCGATCGCGGCGGCTCGGTGCATCGCGCCACCTCCTTCAATCCGCGTGCCGAGCGAGCCGAGCGAAAGAGACGCGAACGAAGCGCATCTATGGCTTCCTCGCAGTGTCCGCGTAGGATCGGGGGTCGTCCGTGGACACCCGGCCGCCACCCGCCGTAGACGGGCTCGGGTCCGCGCGCCAAAATGCATCCAATGCGCCCCGCCGACTTGCTCACTCAGATCCCCGTCTTTCAAGGCCTCGCGGACGAGGACTGCGAGGCGCTCGCGAGCCGGCTGACCGAGAAGAGCGTGAAGGCGGGAGACATCGTGTTTGCGCAGGGCGAGAGCGGCTCGTCGATGTACATCGTCCGCTCGGGCACGGTGCAGATTTACCTCCCGAGCGTCGACGGCGCGCCGCCGGTCGTTCTCAAAGACCTTCGCACCGGTGAATACTTCGGCGAGCTCGCCCTCTTCGACGACAAGCCACGCAGCGCCAGCGTGCGCGCCGTCGTCGATGCCGTGCTGCTCGAGCTGACGCGCGAAGAGCTTGCCGAGCAGCTCGGCCGATCGAAGCGGGCCGCGATGGCCATCTTGAGCGAGATGGCCGAGCGGCTTCGCGAGACCAACACGATGCTCAGCCAGCGCGCGGCCAAAGACGTGGTCCGCGAGTTCGAGGAGAGCCTGACCTGGAGCCAGCGCTTGGCCGACAAGGTGGCCACGCTCAACGGGAGCTGGGCGTTCATCCTGCTTCTCATCGGGATGACGGCGGGTTGGTGCGTCGTCAACATGCCACCGGTGGCGAAGACTCTGGGGCTCTACTCCGCGGACGCCGACGGCAAGATCACCGGCTTCGACCCGTATCCCTTCATTCTGTACAACTTGGTTCTCGCGGTGCTCGTCTCCCTGCAGGGCCCCCTCATCGTCATGAGCCAGAATCGGCAATCGGCCAAAGACCGGGCCAAGGCCGACGTCGACTTTCGCGTGAACCTGAAAAATGAGCTCGGCATCGAAAAGATGCTCGCGGAGCTCGGGGCCATGCGGGTCGAGACCAACAGGCGCCTCGAGGTTCTCGAGCGCGGCTCACGTGCAGACCGCGTGCGGGCCGAGGTGCCGGTCAAGACGCCGGGAGGCCCCCTTAGCGCCCGCTGATTTCGAAGGATGGAGGTCTCGATGCGGTTCCCGGGCTTGTTTCCATATCTTGTGTGGGTGGTCGGCGCGGTCGCTTGCGGCTCCACCCCTGGAGGGCAGGGCCCGGGGGGCCTCGCGGGCGCGACCACGGGGGCGCAAAGCGGGTCGACGGGGGCCGGTGCCGGGGCTGCCGGTGCGTCCACGGGCGCGGCGAGCTCGGGCGAAGCTCCCGCCTCGACGGGCAGCCCCGAGGACGCCAGCGTTGGATCGAGCGGATCGGTAGGCTCTGCGGGGTCGGTCGTCGCGAGCGGCAGCGCCTCGGGCTCGGGCGGCGCGGCCTCGGGCGCGAGCGGCGCGGCTTCGGGAGCCGTCGACGGTGGCTCGGTTCTGGACGCGAGCGCGCATCTCGACGCGGCGCCCCCGGACGCGGGGCGCGGCAACAAGGTCCTCATCTACACGGCGACCACGGGATTCAGGCACGCGTCCATTCCTGCGGCCGCGAGCGCGATCGCCGCCGCCGCGACTGCCGCGGGCTTGGTCCCCGTGCTCAGTCCCGCCGATCCGACGACGATGACGGCTCCCATTCCCGCCGATTTCGCGCCGGGAGCGCTCGCGCCCTACGCAGGGGTCGTGCTGCTGGCCACTTCGGGCCAGCCTCTTGGCGCGCCGGGGACGCCGCAAATTCAAGCTCTGATCGATTTCGTCGAGGCCGGAGGGGGCCTGGTCGCCATCGAAGATGCGAGCCACTGCTACGACAGCGATTTTCCGCCCGTATCCGCGCCGTACATCGCGCTCATCGGCGGGGACTTCAACGGGCACACCGGCTTCGGTCCCGGCACTTGCGCCACCGTGGGCAACCATCCGACGACGGCCATGCTTCCGCCGACGTTCGCGATCACCGACGAAGTCTATTATTTCAAGGACGTCGCCGCCGACATCCAGGTGGTGCTCGAGTGCGAGAACCCGGGGGCGGCGCCCCGGCCGATCTCGTGGGTGCGAACGCAGGGCGCGGGCCGCGTCTTTTACACGGCGCTTGGCCACGCGGACCCGAGTTGGACGACGGGCCCCCTCGTGCCCGATCACGTTCTCCCCGCGCTACTTTGGACGATGGGTCGATAGACGCCGCCGCCGCCCGAGCCACAGCGCGCCGCCGAGGCCGAAGACGGCAAGCCCGGCCGCTTCTGGTTTCCCCAGGCCTACCGCCGCACAGTGGCACGCCGACGGATGCGATGGCTGCTCGCAGCCCACGGTCGCGCAAAGCTGCGCGTAGGGAGCGCCGGCGCACTGAGCGGCGTTCGCATCGGCGCCGCACGCGACGGAGCTCGCCGCGCCCGCCGCAGCGCAGGCGATGGGGCCGGAGGCGCCCGCGCGCTGCAACCTCGCGCTAAAGGAGGCGCCGCCATCGGTCGAGAGGCCCACGAAAAACCCGGAGGATTCGTCCGCGCATGCCCAGAGCTCGGCGCCGCGCGTGGCCAGGCACTCCACGTGCACTTGCGAGCGAAGCGAGAAGGTGAGGCTCGCCCGGTCGCCCGCGAGAAGGCCGTCTTGCACGCCGCCCGCGTACAGGGTCGACCCGTCCGGCGAGAGCGCGAAGCCCAGCATCTCCCCGGTCAGCGTCAGCACGGTCTGAAACGTTTGACCTGCGTCGGTCGTCGCCAAGAGCCGCGAATGGCCCGATCCGCTCGTGCCGATCCCTCCGGTGCGCAAGTAGACGCGGTCGGCGTCGGCGGGGTCGACGCCGCCGATGTAGACTCCGGACTCGTACGCGAGATCGAGCGGCGCCGCGCGCTCGGTCCAGGTGGCGCCGTCGTCGGTGGACACGAAGAACGACGCGGTGCGTGTTGGACCGAAGCCTCGGCCACCGGAGATGTAGAGGCGGTGAGGGTCGCTCGGCGCGACCTCCACGCTGGTGACGAGCACGGCCGGGTCGATGGCGGTCCCCAGCGGAGCAAAGTGAGCTCCGTCGTCCGTGCTCTCGTACACCTGGGAGTGCTCGCCGCCCCCCGCGTCGTCGACGAACACCGTGGACGTGAGCGCGACGACCGTGTCCGGCGCGTCGGGCCGCACGGCGATGTCGGCGATCGACTCGCCGTTCAGCGGGCCGCCCGCGCAGCTCCAGTTGCACCCGGTGTCCGGCGAGACCTCGAGCCCTGGCGGCACGATGAGCCCCACGACGAGCGCCTGGCTCGCCGTCAAGCCGACGGCCGGATCATAGTCGGCCCCTTGGGGCAGGCCGAGCGCGTCCTCGCACAAGAAGGTCCACGTAGCGCCGTGGTCGAACGACGGCAGCAGCCCATAGGTGGCGCGGACGACGACGAGATCCGGGTTGCTCGGCGAGAGAACGATCTGGTTTGCCGCCGGGAAGCGACCATTGGCCGGCGCGGCTCGGGCGGCCACGAAGACGACCGCGCATACGCGAGCAGCGAGCGCTATCGGTCGCACGGCAGAGAGAATGGAGCGCTCAGCGCTCCGGCCTCGCGGTGGCTTTTTGGTAGACTCGCGTGATCTCGGCTTCGTCGAGAAAGCCCACGATGCGGTCCTGGGCGTCGACGACGACGATTTCGCGCAGGCCGTGCTCGAGGATCGTCTCGAGCGCGCGCTGAAGGTCGTCCGAGTCTCCCACGCTGGCCGGAGGGACCATGAAGTCGTGCGCGATGGCCAAGTGCGCCAGGTCCGGGTTTGCGGCGATCGTGCGGAGCACGTCGCTGAGGACCATGCCGACCACCTTGCCGTCGTCGTCGAGCACGGGAAAGATGTCCTGCCAGCTGCTCGCGGCGGCCTTCTGGATCACCTCTGCGGCAAGTGTCCGAGTGGTGAACGTCGCGTACGGTCTGTCGCGCACGACCACGTCGGAGACCCGGACACCACGGAGGACGTCGAAAATGAGGTCTTCACGGTGCGCGGGTGAATCGCGCTTGGTGGCGACTTGAGCGTGATAAAGGCTCCTGTGGCGCAGGGCGACGAACGCGATGCCCTCGGCCAGCATCAGCGGCACCAAGAGGTCGTAGCTCCCGGCCAGCTCGCACGTCATGACGAGCGAGGCGATGGGCACGTGCGCGAGCCCCCCGTAAAAGGTCCCCATCCCGACGAGCGCGAAGGCTCCCGGGTCGATACGCGGATCGTGCAGGAGAATCTGCGCGGCTCGCCCAAACGCTCCACCGAAGATGCCCCCAATGACGAGCGAGGGCCCGAAGTCTCCCGCGCTTCCGCCCGTCCCGACCGTGAGACACGTGGCGACGCCCTTGATGACCGCCAGCAGAAGGAGAAGCTCGACCCCGCGCCATCCACTCGGAAACCAGCTCATGCCGGTGATCGCGAGCTGAGCGGCGCCGTAGCCTCCGCCGAGAATGCCGAGCCCTTGGCCCGGCTGGCCGAGCCGCGGTCCGATGACCATGATGATGGGCGTGGCCACGGCGCCGAGGACCAGGCCTCCGAGCGCGGGCTTCGTCCATTCGGGCACGCGCAGCCGCTGCGTGGTGGCCTGCACCCAACGCAACATCGAAAGAAACAGGCTCGCGACGATCGAGATCGCGATCGCGAGGATCATATAGAGGGGCAGGTGTCCGGGAATGAACGGGTAGCCCGGACCGTGAGTAAAGAGGGTTCGCTCTCCGAAGATCGCGATGAACACCGAGTAGCTCACGACGCTCGCGAGGACGCTCGGAACCAAGGCGTCGGCCTCGAAGTCGTCGCGATACAAGATCTCGACGGCCAGCAGAGCCGCGCCGAGCGGAGTGCGGAACACGGCGGCCATGCCGGCGCCCGTTCCCGCCACGAGCAAGATTCGCCGCTCGCGCTCGGTCGTACGGAGCCACTGCCCCACGAGCGAGCCGATGGCTCCTCCCATCTGCATCGTCGGTCCCTCGCGGCCACCCGACCCTCCGGACCCGAGCGTCAGGATCGAGACGACGGCCTTGACGAAGGCCACTCGCTTGCGGACAACGCCCCTGTTTTGATGGAACGCTTCGATGATCGCGTCGCTGCCGCCTCCGCGGGTCTCCGGAGCAAGCCACGTCGAGATCACGCCCGCGAGGAGCGCGCCTGCGGCAGGAAACACGAGCAGGAGCCAGGGTCGAAAGGGCCGTCTGCCGGGCTCGCCGAATATTTGCTCGCCCCCGGCGCGAAGCGGAACGTACCCCGTGAGCTGCTCGAGAAGGAAGCGTTGCGCGAACTCGGCCCCCCCGAAGAAGAGCGAGCCGAGCAGACCCGCCGCGGCGCCCACGAGCGCGGCCTGCAGAAGCATCCGCCCCAGGATTTGAAACTCGACGGGGCCCCGTGCCACCTCGAGAAGGCGCCGCAGCGTCCATCTCCGCCGCACCGCCGGAGTTACTTCCGTGAACGATCGCTGCGGCTGCATGGACGGGCCTGGAGCCCGGGGCAGCGTACTACGGCCGTGCTCCGAGCGCGCCCGGCCCGACGCGCATGACTCCGAGCCCCGTCGCCGCGTCGCCCTCTACTCCCCCGGCCTGAAATGTCGTGGTGCCCGCGTGCTCGTGGCCGACGAGCTTGCGCCGCCAGGTCGCCACGTAGGCGACGCCTCGCTCGCGCGCGGTCTCTGCGACGAGATCCCACGTGTGAGGGTCGTCGAGCCAGTGCCTGTCGAACCGATGGCGATCGAGCCTGCTGAGAATCTCGACGGTCGCGTCGTCGCAATAGATCGTCGGAGAGCCGGGCAGCGCACGAAGGTAGCTTCCCGTCGCCTCGCGCTCGGGAAAGCCGCGTTCAAGAGAGCCGCGCCAGAACCCCATCCACAGGCTCAGCATGGCGAGGAGGCCCGCCAAAGACGCCACGGAGAGCAGGCCCCCGAGCGCGCGCCCCGCGGCTGCCCCGCCCTCGGGGTCTTTCGATTTTCGCCTCGAGCGCGCCACCCGAAGCGCGGTCGCGTCTGCGATGGCGGCGGCGCCCTGCGCGGCAAAGATGGCGTAGAGCGGGACGACCACCACGAAGTGCCGATCCAGCCCCAGAGACGAGCGAAGCACCCAGGTCAGCGACACGAAACCAAGGCAAGAAGCGAGCACCAGGACGAAGCGAGAGCCCTGCTGGCGCACCGTTCGAGCGACGCCGAACGCCGCAAGAGGGAGCACCGGCCCCATGACGCGAAGGGGTACGAGCAGCGGATAGTAGAGAAGATCGCGGGCAAGCCCCAAGAGGCCACGATCGAGCGCGCTCGTTTCGTGAACGGCGTCTGTCGCGAAGGCTCGCGTCTGTCCCAAGAAGCCAAACCACCGGCCATCGACAGGGCGACGAAGCACGGCCCAGAGGGCGATGGCCGACGCTGGAACGATCACCGCGATCCAGGCCTGGCCGCGGCGTCGCTCCGGGCGTCGCCAGTCCGCGGCGAGGACTGCGGCCACCACGACGAGGCACGCCCAGGCTTCGTACCGAAGCAAGACGCCCGCGGCGAGGATCGCCGCCAGCCGCCCGTAGCGGTTCTCTTGGAACGCGACCGCCGCGCAGAAAATCAGTAGCGCGAAGACGGGCTCGGGCTGCGCCGTGGTTCCCATCTGCATCGCGATGGGACAGGCCGCGGCGATGAGAGCCGCGAAGGTCGCCGTCACCTCCGGCGAGGTCTGCGAGGCCCCGCGGGTCGTCGTTCGCCGGACGTAAGCAAAGACGGCGACGGGGAGCACGGCCGCGAGAAGAGTGTTGGCCCAGCGCACGTGGTCCATCGTCCCTCCGAGAGCGACGAGCGGGACTTGGGCGTAGTGAAACAAAGGCAGCCAGACCCAGTGCACGGCGAGGTCTCTCGGATTGTCCAGGATCGCGCGCGCGATCATGTGGTGCGCATAGGCGTCCGTGTCGATGTCGGGCCCGGCGAGCACGCACGCAGCACGCCAAGCGGCGAGGGCGACGAGAGCGAACGCGAGAAAGACGACGGGCGCGCGGCGCTTCATCGGCCAGACCGGCGACCAAGCCTCGAGCGGCGGCGCCGCAGCCCGATGGCGAGCGCTGGAGCCAGGGCTGCCGCCAAAGGCCCGACGGGCCCGGCGTTTTCGGACGCCATCGTGCAACTGCAACCGCCGTGGACCGAGGCCGACAAGGGGGCGCCGGTCGCGTCCATGCCATCGGAGGGGCGGCTCAGGGCGTCCGGGCCGTCGCTGTCGCTCGCCTCGGCGGCGTCGCTGTCGCCGCCGTCGGGCGCGCCGCCGTCGGTGGGGCACTCTTCGCCTGGGTTTGCCGTCGCGCTCGTAGAGATCGAAAGCGAAGGGCCAAACGGGGGTAGGCCGTTCGGGTTGGTCGCGTCGCGCTGGTAAACGCGGACGTAATCGACGTCGTACGACGCAGGAAAAATAGCGCCCTGGTCCGGGCTTCCCGGCAAGTCGCCTCCCACCGCCAAGTTGACGATGACGTACATCTCGACGTCGTGCAGCGTGTTGGCCGCGGTGACGCGCCCCACCTCGGTGCCGTCGGCGTACCAAATGATTCGGTCGGCCTCCCAATCGAGGCCGAAGATATGGAAGGCCGTCAGAAAGTCGTTCGCCAAAAACGTGACCTGCGATTCCAAGCTGTTGGTGTCGTAGCTCGTCCCGAAGTGGTCGGTCATCAGCACGACGTTGGGATCCGGGCTGACCCATTCCATGATGTCGATCTCGTGAATATCCGGGTAAGCGGGCGTATGCAGCAGCCAGAACGCCGGCCAGAGACCCGAGCCACTGGGCATTCGGCTGCGCGTCTCGTAGTAGCCGTATTTTTGGTTGTGGAGAGAGGCGAGCAGCCCCGAAGTGTAAGGCTGCGTGACGCCGCCGTAGAAGCCTTGCTGCTTGCGCGCGACGATGTGAAGAATGCCGTTGTCGAAGGTGAAGGCCTGGCCGGCCTGCGCCGTGTTCACGTAGGCCTCGCGCTCGTTGTTGACGACCTTTTCTCCCCATTTTTGCCGAAGCTGCCACTTGCAGAAGTCGAGAGAGCTTTCGTCGAACTCGTCGTCGAACGTCAGCGTCCAGCCCGCGCCGGTGCTGGCGCCGGCTTCGAGGCTCGCCGCGGCGTCCACGGCGTCAGCGCCGCCGTCGTCGCTCGCCGCGTCGCCGCCCTCGGCGCGCGCGAGCCCGTCGAAGGCAAGCAGGCTCACGGCGCTCACGGCGACCCTCACGCCGAAGCGAGTCTTCAGCCGCTGGCGCGTGCCAGTCACTAGTGCACTGCCGTCGAGCACTAGTACCTCGATTCTGCGGAAGGGAAGGGTAGAACGCGCAAGTCATCGGAGACCGGGAGAGATTTCACAGAAAGATCGGGAAGATCAGGAAGGTTGAGGGGATTGGGAGCGAAAGGAGGCCCGGCCCAAGCGCCCCGATGCACATCTACGAACACCCATGACCTGCTCCGACCCGTCTTCATACTTCCCGATCTTCCGATCTTTTTGTTCCACCCTCTCCCTCTCCATCGCCGCGTCCCTGCGGACGCGTCCAGGGCGTCTGCTCGGCCCCATCCTCTCCGCGGAATCGAGGTCCTAGTCGTCTCGCGAATACGTTCCGACGAGCTCTCCTGTCGCGAGCAGGTGCCCTCGCATCGCCTTCGCGAGGCTGCCCCGCGTGGCGCCGTCGGGCAGATCGAGCAAGGTATCGAGCGCGAAAAGCTCGAAGTGATAGCGATGCGGCCCGCTGCCGGCGGAGGGCGCGCACCCGACCCAGCCCCGTCCTTCGCGCCCGTTCGCGCCCTGACGCATTCCGGCGGGCCGGCCCGGGCGATCACCGGCGGGGACGCCTTCGTGCAGCCCTTCGGAGCCCGCGGGAATGTTGTACGCAACCCAATGCACGAAGGGCTGAGGAGTGCTCGCATCCGGGTCTTCGACCAGGAGCGCGAGGCTGATGGCCTCCCGAGGGACATTGAGCCAAATGAGGGGGGGCGACAGGCCCTCGCCGTCCGCCGTGTGCTGTTTTGGGATCTTGCCCCCAGGCGCGAATGCCGGGCTTTGAACCCCGATGGTCTTGGGGCCTCCGAGCACTTCGCTGACCCGTTTCTTCTCTGGCATGGTTGCCTCGTGAGCTTACTCTTGCTCGCGTCCGCGCACGAGCGCCGCCGCGGCTGCGGCCAGAGCCATCACGGTGCACCCGAAGAAGGCGCTGCGCATCCCGAGCAAAAAAGGTTCGGCAGCCGCCGAAGCGGCTCCGAGGCCGCGAGAATGCTCGAGCGTCCGAGCCGCGTAGGCTCCGCCGAAGGTCGCGAAGAGCGCCCCGGCGCCCGCGACCCCGAGGCTCTGCCCGACGACGCGGGCGGTGGCGAGCACCCCGGCCGCGGCGCCTTGCCTATCGCGTGAGACGGCGCCCATGAGCGCGCTGTTGTTCGGGGGCCTAAAGATGGCTTGTCCGGCGCCGATGACCGAGAGGAGCACCTCCAGACGCAGGACCGAAGCCGTCTCGTCGATGCGGGCCAAAAGCGCGAGGCCCGCGCCCGCAACGAGCATGCCCGCAGCGGCCAATCGCTTGGTTCCCACCCGATCCGCGAGCGCACCGGAGAGGGGCGAAAGTAGCGCCACCGTGACCGGGAGAGGCGTCAGCAGGAGGCCCGATCGTCCGACGGGCCAGCCGCGCAGGTGCTGAAAGTAAAAGGGCATGAGAACGGGAACAGCGGCCGTGGCGATGAACGAAAAGAGAAGGCTCACGCTGGCCAAAGCGAACGTGCGGTTGCGAAAGAGGCCCGGGTCCACGATAGGCTCGGGCTTTGACACGATGTGCCTGGAGAGGGCCGCGAGGGCGAGAGTCGCGGCTGCGGCTCCGAAGAGCACGGGGGCCGATGTCCATCCGACTTCGGCCCCAAAAGAGAGCGTCCCCGTGAGCCCGCCGAGCCCGATCGCGAGCAAGGCCGCGCCTCGCCAGTCGACGCGGCCCTTTGCGCGCTTTGCGTCGCGCGGCAGCAGCATCGTGCTCGCCGCGACCCCCGCCGCTCCGAGCGGCACGTTGACGTAAAAGATCCATCGCCATCCAAAGTGCTGCGTGATGATTCCTCCGAGTGTCGGGCCGATGCTGATGCCGACGCCGACCACCAAGGCGTTGAGGCCGAGCGCCCGCCCGCGCTGCTCGGCCGGAAACGCGCCCACCAGCATGGCCGGGCTTACCGCCATCACGAACGCCGCGCCAAGCCCTTGAAGACACCGAAACGCCACCAGGGAACCGAACGAGGGCGCGGCTCCGCACAGCGCCGATCCCACGGTGAAAAGAGCGAGCCCGGCCCCCCACGTGCTCCCTTTGCCGAACACGTCCGAGAGGCGCCCAGCGGTCAGCAAGAGCGCTGCGACGACCACCAGATATCCGATGACGACCCATTCGACGGCGCCGCCCAGCGGCAGCCCGAAGTGCCGCGCCAGCACGGGAAGAGATACGTTGACGATCGACGCATCGATCGTCGCCATCAGAACGCCGACGGCGACGATCGCGAAAACGGTCCATCGGCTGGGCGATCGCTCGCTTGGGTCCACGCGAGAGCCATATCGCAAAGCCGCCGTCCATGCGCTTCGTGGTAAACGCTCTTTGAATCTTGGCCGCCGTAGCAGCACCCGAGCGTTCCCCGAGGCTCGGGAATTCAAGCCTGGCGGCTGGCTCGACGGGGCCCCTGCGATGGGTCGACTTCTATGAGCTCGACACGCGGCGCACGACTCTCTTGTACTGGGGTGGCGTCGCGCTCGTCGTGGCGGCCTTCTTTTCGACGAAGCTTCTGCCTTGCGTCGATTATCCGCAGCATCTCGCGCTGAGCGACGTCGCCCGCCGCCTTGCCAGCCCCGCGTCGCCAGAGCACGCGGAATACGAGCTGAATCTCTTTACCTATAACGGCCTCTTTCATCTCATCGTGGCGGCCCTCTCGACCTTTGTCCCCGTCGAGCTCGCGGGGCGAACCGTCATCGCGGCGTCACTCGTCTCGTTGGCGTCGGCCGTCGTCGCTCTCGTCCGGATTTTGCGCCGTCCTTTGGTGCATGCCGCACTCTTCACGCCCATTCTTTTCTCCTTTTCACTCGGGTGGGGCTTCGTCAACTACGTGCTCGCCACGTCCATCGCCGCGTGGGCCCTCGTAGCCATCGCTCGCGGAGTTCTTCGGCCCAGCTTCGCAGCGCCGGTCGCCGTCGGGCTGCTCGGTCTTGCGTGCGCCTATGCGCACGTGCTCGCGATGATGATCCTGTGCGTGGTGGGGGCGGGGCTCGCGCTGGAGCTCGGATGGCGAAAGACCGCTCGGGCGAGGTCGCGCGTGCCGCGTGCTCTGCGTGCCGTGCTCTGGGCGTCCTTCGCCGCGCTCCCGCTCATCCTCGGGTGCGCGTACTGCATCGCGGTGTACCAGCGCCAATACGATTGGGACCGGAACATGTACCGCGACCCGACGTTGGAGGGGAGCGCGCCGCCGGTTTGGCAAAAGGTGGTGTTCTTCAGCGCCTTCGCCACCGATCTTTTCGGTGACGCCACCGACCAGGTGCTGGTCTGGATCACGCTCGCCGTCATGGGCTGGTCCGCGCGCCGGTGGTGGCTCGACTCGCGCTCCGGGCCGGGTGAGGAAGATGAGTCGCCGCCCATCGTTGCCCCGTTCGTTGTGGCGACCGTCGCCTATTTCGCGACGCCGATGGTGCTGGTCGGCACGCACCTCATCTTCCCGCGCCTCGGGCAGTGGGCCATGTTTGGCGCGGTGCTCGCAACCCCGAGGTTTCCTCCGGGAGTCGAAGCGCGCGCGCAGCGATACATCCTGCGTCTCGGGCTCATCGCGGGAGCCAACGCGCTCGCCCACTGCCTGCTCTTCAATTGGGAAACGCGCGACGCGTCGGCGCTCATCGACGACATGCCCGCGGGGCGCTCGGCCACCGCCGTCGTCTGGGACCCGGGCACCCGAGCCTTTCGCAACGGGACACTGACCCATCTGGCCGGATACTACGCCGCGCGAAAGCATGGAAAATGGGCGTTCGCGTTCGCGCGCTATTTGAGCGTGCCGGTGAGGTTCAAGCCCAATTCCCAGCCGCCTTGGCCCGCGCGCGGCTGGGAGTTCGACGCGGAGCAGTACTCTCCGAGGTGCCAATATGCGCGCGCCTTTCCGCTCGTTTTGCTCCGGGCGCCGGACGAGCTCGTGGGGAGCGAGGCCGACGAGGCCACGCTCCGAACGCTGGTCTTCAAGCGAGACGCGGCGCGAGTCCACGTGCTCTCGCATCGCGGCCGCTTCTGGGCCTTCGATACGAGCGACATTCCGGGCGACGGGACGCTTTAGGCGATCGACGTCTCTCGCTGTCCACATGGCGCGTTTCGTGGTAATCGCGCGAGCCAATGCACATCCTCGCCGCCGGTGGGTCCGGATACATCGGTTCGGTTCTCGTGCCTCGGTTGCTCGACCACGGTCACCGCGTCACCGTCCTCGATCGCCTGTACTTTGGCGACACACTGGCCGAGCCGCGAGCGCGCTTCAAAGACCGGCTACGAATCGTTCGAGGCGACGTCCGCACCTTCGACACCACGCTCCTCGATGGCGTGGACGCGGTGGTGGACCTCGCAGGCATTTCCAACGATCCCTCGTGTGAGCTCGAGCCCGACGTCACCCAGAGCGTGAACGTGGGCGGCACCAAGCGCCTCGCGCTTGCCGCGCAGAAGCGTGGAGTCGGGCGCTATGTCTATTCGTCCTCGTGCTCGGTCTACGGGCACGGAGATGGGCTCGGGCTCGTCGAGACGAGCCCGCCGCAGCCCGTCTCGCTCTACTCTCGGACGAAGGCGGAGACCGAAGAGTTCTTGTTCGACCTCGGCCGGCAGGCCCGTCCCGCGATGGACGTCACCTGTTTGCGCTTGGCGACCGTCTTCGGGCTGAGCCCGCGAATGCGCTTCGATCTCGCGGTCAACGTGATGACGAAGAATGCCTACGTGCAGCGCCGAATCATGGTGGATGGCGGGGGGCGCCAGTGGCGCCCCTTCGTGCACGTGCTCGACGCCGCCCGCGCCTTCGAGCTGGCTCTGACGGGCGATCGATCGAAGCTCGCGAGCGAAGTCTTCAACGTGGGGACCGACACGAGCAACATCCAAGTGCTGAATCTTGCGTTCAGAGTTCGTGACGCAATCCCGGGGACCGAGATCGTCCACGCTCCGACGGATCCTGATCTGCGCGACTACAACGTGTCGTTCGAGAAAATACGTCGCACTCTCGACTTTCGAACGGAGCACTCCATCGACGACGGGATTCGAGAAGTCCTGGGCGCTCTTCGTGACGGTGTCGTCGATCCGGACGAGCGTCGCTGGTACACACTCAAGCAATACGTCTTTCTGCGAGACGCAGAGCGGGCTTATCGCGATCTCGCAGTCGACGGAAAGCTTCTCTCCGTCGCCTCATGACCGCGCGGGTCGAGTTCTATCGGCATCAGCTGGGCGAGGAAGAGGCGGCATCGTGGCGCCGAGTGATCGGCACTCTCTTTCTGACGCTCGGTCCGGAGGTCGCGGCGTTCGAAGCCGAGCTGGGCGCGTACATGGTTCGGGGTCGCGAAGGTGCAACCCCGCCTCACGTGGTCGGCACCAATTCGTGCACCGCCGGCCTGCTGCTCGCCTTGCGGGCGCTCGACGTCGGCCCCGGTGACGAAGTCATCACGACCCCGATGACGTTCGCCGCGACGGCGTCCGCGATCGTGCACGCGGGAGCGAAACCGAGATTCGTGGACGTCGAGCCGAGCACGGGCCTCATCGATCCCGCTGCGGTGCGCGCAAGCGTCGGCCCGCGTACCGCGGGCATTCTGCCGGTCCACCTCTATGGACAGCTCGCGGACATGCGAGCGCTCCGTGCGATAGCCGACGCGCACGGGCTCTTCATTCTCGAAGACTCCGCCCATGGCATCGAGATCGAGCGCGACGGTGTCCGGCCCGGCGATCTTTCGGAGGCTGCGGCATTCTCGTTTTATGCGACGAAGAACGTGACGTCGGGGGATGGCGGGGCGGTGGTCACGCGAGACGCCGCGATGGCAGAGCGGCTCAAGCGCTTGCGAAATCATGGAACGACGCGGGCGGCGGCCGACCGGCATGGGGGGCCTTATCGGCACTGGGACATCGTCGAGCTCGGATACAAAGCCAACTTGACCGATCTCGATGCCGCGCTCCTTCGACCGCAGCTGGCATGGGCGGACTCGAAGCGCGCCCAGCGCGAGCACCTTGCGACGCGCTACGAGTCTCTCCTTGGCGCGCGTCTGGCCGACTTCGGCGCTGCGCCTTCCGGCGTGCGCTCGGTGCCCTGGCTGGTCGAGCGACGGGGTCGCGCCAGCCACCACCTATTTACCCTTCATGCGTGGCCCGGTGAGCGCGACGCTCTTCTCGCCAAGCTCGGCGCGGCGGGCATCGGCACCGCCGTGAACTACCGAGCCGTGCATCTGCTCACGTATTTCGCCGAGCTTCTTCAGGTCCGGCGCGGGGCTTTGCCGGTCGCGGAAGAAATGGGCGATCGCACTTTGAGCCTTCCGATGTTTCCTACGCTGCGCGAGGACGAGCAGGATCGCGTCGTCGATGCCGTGGCCGACGGGTGGGCCGAGCTGGCGGCCCGGCGCGGATAGTCTCTCGCTCACTTTCTCGGCAAAGGTCAGAAGAGGCCGATGGCGAAGTGAAATGCACCGAAGTCTTCGTACGGCCGGCGAGTGACGTTGACGCCGTAGTCGAAGACGAGCGGACCTACGGGTGTAACGACTCGAACGCCCGCGCCGACGTCGGCCCGGAGAGCGAATGGGCGCGCGACGAAGTCGTTCGGATCCGTCCAGAGATTGCCGACATCGCCGAAGAGCGCGCCTTCGAGCGGCGCGCGAATGGGAAACCGCAGCTCGAGCCGCGGGTTGACCATGAGGTTGCCACCGCGAAGAGGAATGTTCGCGGCCGTGAACTTCGTGGGGTCACTGTTCGATTTGTACGAATCGGCCGCGATCTGATCCGCGTACTCCTGCGGGATGAAGGTGTCCTGGAGCCATCCACGCATCGAGTCGAATCCTCCCATGAAGAAAAGGCGGTCCGGATAGGTGCAGTAGGGGTTGGACGTCGCATTGTTCAAGAAGGGTAGCCTGCATTTGATGATGTTGACGATCTCTCCCAGTCGAAGCTCCGCTGCGAGAGTGACCGTGCGCGAAAGCGGGATGTAGGCGGCGAGTGTCTGGGTGAGGCGGAAGAAATGCCCTTCGTACTGCTCGGCGGCGTTCGCCGTGTCGCGAACGGGATATGAATTTACTTGCTCGACCGAGCCGGCCAGATAGGTCCCCCGATGCGCATTGAACGCGGTGTCCCGGCGGTCCCAAGTGAGCACGACGTTGCCGGCCACGACGTTGCTGTCGCCGTCGGGAACGCGAAGAAGTCGCGCGAGGTCGGCGTTGCCCGAGTTTTCCGCCAAGTACGTCGCGATGTCCTTTGCTTGGAACAGAAACACATCGTTGTGCTCGTAGTCCGGGCCGGCCCGCAGCTGCACCTCGCGGACCGGTCGCCAAATCAAGGTGCCGAGCACGGAGGCCTTGAAGAGGGTGAAGTCCCGCTCGAGGTCACGAACGTACACCCCGTCGAGCTGCGCTCGCACCGTGGGCCCGAGCCCCACCTCGGGCCACGACATTGTCAGGGTGTTTCGAGTGGCGATTCGGTCCGACGTGGGCAGCGGGCCGTAGTTTTTGGCGACCTGCGGATCCAAAATGAGAAAATCGGGCAAGTAGGACGCCTGGAGGTGGACCGTGATCGCCCAGGCGTCGCCCAGGACGTTGCGATGTCCGTACTCGAAAGCCCCTCGAACCCCTTCGCCCGTCGAAAACCCCGGTCGGATTTCTACATATTGCGGATCTCGCTCGACGACTTCGATGATGACATCCTTGCGGGCCTGAGGCGCGTACGGCTCGGCGAGCGAAACCGTGACGCTCGCGAACACTCCCAGAGTGGCGATTCGCTCCTGCGTCGTTCGAACGTCGCTCGTGCGATAGGGCGCTTCGACCTCGAGGGCGATTCGTCGGCGCACGACGCCCTCGTGGGTGTGGTCGAGGCCCCGGAGAATGATGTCTCGGACGATGACCTGGTCGCCCTCGGCGACGTCGAAGCGCACGCGGGCGCGCGTGTTGTCGCTGGACGGCTCCAGCGCATATTTGACGTCTACGTAGTAGTAACCAAGCTCACGATACCAATCGACGATGCGGCGTCGCGCTTCCTCGAGCGTCGCCGTGTTCACGGCGTCGCCGAGGGGCACCCGCGCCGCGTTGGCGACGGCGCGCTCGCCCACGCTCTTGACGCCCGTGAAAGCGACATCCCAGAGCCACGCTCGCGGGCCGAGCCGGATCGGAATCACGATCCCGATCCCCGATGCGCACTCGATGTGTCGGACGGGGTCCGGATGACAGGTGAGCGCCGAATCTCGGGGAGGCAGGGGCGCCGGGAGGCCGGAGGCGTCGTAGGCACAAACGTCGGGCGGCGCCGGCGTGCGCACGGGAACACACGTCCCCGCGGGCGACGCAGGGTCGCAGCGCGCCCTCAGCACCTGTACCGGCCCGATCTCGGCGTGCAAAAATCCCTCGCTCCGATAGAGCTCTCTCAGGTGCTCGACGGCGCGACCGTAAGTGTCGGTCATGTAGGTGGCATGGGGGCTGAGGTCGAGGGGCACGGGTCGGATCCCGCTCGAGCTCACCCCGCCTCCGCCGATCGTGGCGTCGAGGCCCTGGGGATCGGGGCTGACGAGCAAATCCGTTCCCGGCAATTCTTCGTCGAGGTAGCTGTCAATCTCGTTGCCGACCTCGCTCGGCGAGCGAGGACCGCCGGCTTCCAGATTCTTGATGGTCTCGAGCCGCAGGCACGGGTAGCTCCGCCCGGTCACGCGAACGCGAGCGTGCTCGGTGATGTGGAAGACCTCGACCTGCACGCTTTCATCGCCGCGTGTTTCGACCTGCACCTCGGCGTCGAAAAAACCGCGCTTCTGATAGAAGATTCGAATCTTGTCCGCCAGGTGAGAGAGCGACCGGTCGCTTTCGGTGGGCAGCCCAAGAACGCTCGTGAGCACGTCGGTGTCGTAGTGCTCATTTCCCTCGAATTGCGCGACGTAGGCGGGCCCGGCGTCGATACGCACGCGAAGCACGACGTGGTCCGCGCTCGGCGCGCCGCGCAGCCTCGCGAGGTCGTGTGAGACGACGGCCCGGTGCCAGCCCTTCGATTTGAGCGTCTGCTCGAGCGCGGTGTCGGCTTGCTCGATGGCCGGCTCGTCGGCTCGGTCGCCACGCCGGATTCCGTAGCCCTTGGCGATTCGCAACAGCGCTTCCGGTTTCGCGTCCGAGACGTAGAAGTGTCGATCTTCGATCGTGCGCTGCGGGCCGGGTGCCACGTCCACGACGACCGCGACCCGCCCATCCTCCATCGGCTTGACCGAGATGTCCGCGTGTGCGGCCGGATATCCGTGGAGCGCAAAGCTTCGCACGACGCGGGCCTTGGTCAGGCTCAGGTCGGCGCCCACGATTTCGCCCGCCTCCGCCAGGTCCGCGTCGCGCAAGAGCTCGTCGCGGTCGACCGCGGCGCCGTGAACGTCTACTCGCAGTCGACCAATGAGCCCGCGAGGCACGACGCGGATCTGAAGCGAGACCCCGTCGCCGTCTTCCCGGGCCGTGACCTCGCCGCGGACGAAGCGCCCGGACTCCAAGAGTTCTGCAAGGGCTCTCCGAGCACTGGCGGCCGAAAAGAGCTCTCCCGTTTTTGCCGCCGTCGGTAGCGGCGCCTTCTGCCCGTCCAGAAGGGCTCCCTCGACCAGGACGTCCACGCGGGTGATTCGACGCCCTACGAGCTGGGACACATCGGGCGGCGCGCCGATCGTGGGCACTGCAGCCCCCGGGGAGGGCATCTGGGGCACGGATTCGACCGTCACCCACCCATCCTCGGCCGCTGCCGGCGCCGGGGAAGTCGTCGGCGCAGCGCCCGCCGCGCTTGACTGGCCAAGGGCCGCGCGCGGCAAAACGCCCATCCCTATGGAAAGGAGCCATGCTCGGATGCGCATTCGGTCGGAGAACGTATCTTAGCCGGGTCGGCCTTTACTCGAACTCGAATCTCCAGCGCAGGTCGACGCCGAGGTTGCCGAGCGTCGACGACGAAACGTCGTTGATGTTGTCGTACGACCCCTGCAGGCTGAGGCGATTGTTGAGCCGCCATTCGATGTCCGAGCGAAGCTCGCGGTCCTCGCTCAGGCCCGCAGTCACGCTGGCTCGGAGATCGTTGGTCAACCGCTTGCCGACCGTGAGCTGGGGCTCGGTCTTGCCCGTGACCGTCGAGTACGCGCTCCCGAAGCGGAAATCATCGATGATGGGCAGCGCCTGTTTGACGGCTCTGTCGGCGCCGCTGGCCGCGCCGAGGACGTTCAACGCCACGCTCTCTCCGATGCCGCTCGCTTGCAGCTGATCGAGCTCGGCGCGAGTCATGCCCACCATCAGCAGCAAGACGATGTCTTCCTGAGAAAGCGCGGGCTCGCTCGTCATCTCGATGCGAACGTTGTCGGCATCCCCAAAAGCGTGAAGGGTGATGCGCCAGAGCGAGCCTCCACGCGTGGATCCCGTCGATGCGGCCGTCGGCCCCACGCCCGCCCCCGCGCCGGCGGCGGCCCCCGCGCTCGTATCGGTATAGCGCCGATATTCGGTCACGGCCGTGATGTCGACATTCGGCGCAATGCGCGTGGGGTCTTCGAAACGAATGAAGCCCTGCTGAACTTCGAATTCGCTGGCTTGAAAGTGGAATCGGCCCCCCGCCAGGGTGCGCAGCACGCCTCGCAGGCCGAGGCGCTGGTTGGTGCCCGCGACTTCCAGCGCTCCGGAGTCGATGGCCAGTTGCACCTCCACCAGATTGTTTTTCATGACCAGGGGCGTGCGCGAGCGGACCCTCACGTCGAAGGCGATGAAGTCGAGCGCGGGATCGTAGGCGTCGACCTTGGTGCGCTTGGCTCGGGTCGAGGTCAGATCCAAATTGAACGTGACCGGCCTCGTGTAACTGAAATTCGCCAGCGTCACGTCCCCCGTCACGTGGGGAAGCGTTGCGCCTCCCGTCCCCGTCGGCTTATGGTCGTAGCTAAGCGAAAGGTCGGCGTCGAACGCAGCCGTGACCCCGTCGACCGGCGTCAGATGCACCGACCGGGCCGTGATGTGCGAGTCGAGGGGGCCCAACGCGAGCCCATGAAGCGGCATCGTGCCTTCGAACGCGACCGAGCCACCCGCGAACTTCCCGAGGGCGCTCGCAGTCACTTCGTCCGAGCTCGCGCGCGCGTCGATATGAAGGTCGGTGATGGTGCTCGGAAGCCCCCGAATCTCGATGTCGTCCGCCGCCGCGTGAAGCTCGCCGGCGATAACCGGCGACCGCGGATGTCCGGTCACGCGCAAGCTTCCCTGAACGCGCCCGCTGGCCCTCACGACGTCAGGCACGATGCTCGGAAGAACGGCCATGTCGATTGGGGCGAGCTGCGCCTCGAGCGCGAGCTCTGGCTCGGCGCTGATCCTCGTGGCTCCCCCCGTCAGGACGAAGCCGCCCCGGAACCCATCCTTGGTCTCCAGGGTGACTTCGAGGGGCGGTATCGTGAGCGCATCGGCGTCCACCACGATGGGTGTGGCCGGAGGCTTCAGGGTCAACGTTTGACCTCCGCGCGAAACCTGCGTGGGGCCCATGATCAAGCGTACGCGAGACTTCGATGGTTCCAGGATCGAGACGTCGTCCGCGATGAGCTCACCGGAGAACTGGCCTTCGATCGGAACGACGCCCGCGTTGGCCTCGCCGTCGTTGCCGGGCTCTCGTGGGCTGGAGGCGCGAATCGCGCTGCCGAGGTCGAGGCCCCGGAAGGACACGCGCCCGGTGGCGTGGGGAGAGCGAGCCCGGGTGATGACGACGTCTCCGAGGTGCACCGCTTCGCCGAGCAGGGCCCCGTTGATCGTCCAATCGCCGTGAGAGGTGGCATCGGCGGCGAACGCCGCCTTGTCGAACGGCGGAGAGATGGGGGCGTCGCACTTGGTCCGCCCCGCGTGGCCATGCGGCTCAGCGAGGTGGTGCGTAAAGCGCACATCGAGATGCGAGTCACCGAGAGGTACGCCGCGAACGCGGGTGCCGGCCACGTCGAGCTCCGCGCGCGCCACGACGCCTGCGTCCGGATGAAAGTCGTCCAATTGGCCGCTCATGTGAGCGACGCCCGAGAGGTTTCCTTCGATTTGTGACGCGAAGGCGCCGAAGGCGTTCACGCGCGACAGCGGCACGCCGCCCACGATGATGTTCGCCGAGAGCTCGCCACCCCTCCGGATGGACGCGGATCCCAAGATGGCTCCCGTCGCGCCGGTTCGCTCGCCTGCGGGGGCCGCCGTCTTCTCGAGCACGAACGAGGGGACATCCAGGTCGGCTCCGGAGATGCCGCGCTGGCGGTCGAACCAGCGCAGCGTCATGTCGGCGTTGCCCCGCTCGAATCGTTCTCCGAACGCGCTCACGTCGGCCAGCTGCGCCTTGGCGTCGACGGTGACGTACCCGCCGCCGCACGCATCTTCCGGGCCGCCCACCGAGACGTGCACTCTGGCCCGCGTGCCGATGCTCGCGTTGATGCCCTCGAAGCGAGGGTCGTCGTCCAAAGCAAACATGGAGAGCAAGTCGGTGAGCCAGAAGGCATCGCTCGCCGCCACCGCGTCGACGATGAATCCGCGCGTTCCGCCGAATCGCAGCTTGGCCGTCGGAACTTGGTAGACGCTCGACCGCCGCTTGGCGATAACGCTGGCAATATCGACCTCCGGTATCGTGGTATCGACTTTCACGTGCCCGGCGGTGAGGTCGCCGAGCTCGAGATCCGCGATGACGAACGCCGTCGCGGATTGGATATCCCCCTCCGGCTCCGGCCGGCTGAAGGTGCCGCCGACGCGCGCGGTGGCCTCGAGCATGCCGTGCATGGGCACCGAGCCGATCGGAGAGACGTCGTCGAGGTCGGCTCGCATTCTCGGCACCTCGACGCGCAGCTCGTTGTGAAAACCGATCGATACGAAGGCGCCGTCGATCTGCGAGCGCGGAAGCTTCGCCCGCACATCCATGAACTTGATCCCGTCCGGTCTCACCCCCAGATGGGCTGCAAGCTGAGCCTCCGAGAACCCGATCAACCGTTGTCGCGCGGGGTCCTCGGCGGGCCGATCGTAGACTCCGAAAGAATACGTCTTCGCGGTGAAGTCGCCATCGACTCGCAAGGGCGCGAAGGTTCCCGAGAACATGGCACCGTGAATCTCCCGAACGTCCCAGGCGACCCATGAGCTCGGGTGCACGCCCAAGTCTCGAAGAAGGGCGGTAAAATCGACTCCGGCAACATCGAGGCGGGTGCGCTCGAGGCGACCGCCGTGCGTGAGCGGATCGACCACCGTATCGGTGAGCGTCACCGTGCCCTTGGCGAACCGGATGGTCGTCGTGGGGCTTTCGACGATGTTACGCCGAATGAGAATCTCGCTCCGCAGATCCTGGGCGAAAGAATATTGCGCGACCCTCACGTCGTGGGCCTCTAGAACTCCTTTGACGTCTGGAAGGATCGTGTCGCGGTCGTATCGGACGTCGGCATCGAGGCCGACCCAGCCGTCGGTTTCGGGCAACCGCGTCGCGCGCTCCGCGAGAGCGAGGGGCATGCGCGCGTGAATGTGCCCATCCAAGCGGGGAAGATCCCCCGGGCTCTTCGGCAGCTGAACGCGCAAGTGCCCCAGGGACACCTCGACACGCCGCTTGTCGCTCGTCGGAACGTCGCAGGGCGGCGGTGTGCCCGGTGCGGCGTCGAGGTCTGCAGCTCCAATCCCTTCGAAACGGCGTACGAGCACGGCGTCCGGATCGACGCGCACGCGTCCCTCCAGAGAGCAGAGCGCGTCGTCGTCGCTCGCGATCGTCCCGTCGCTTCGCACGCGTTCGTGATGGACGCTCGCCTGACCGGTCCGAAAAGCGAGCTCGAAGGAGGACCCGTGAACGGGGTCGTCCTCGGCCGTGGCGTCCAGATCGATGGAGCGGGCGGCGATACGCGTGCCATCCACGTCGAGGTCGACGAATCCCTCGGTGACCGCAATCGAGGTGAACGGAGCGCGACCCGGCCCGGTTGTCGCGGGCTGATCGGGCAGCGTCAAGCTTACGAGGTGGCCACCCCGCATGACGGCGCGCAGCCGCGGTTCGTCGAGATCTATTTCGTCGACGACGAGCTTCCCACTCAGGAGCGCGAAGAGCTTGGGACGCACCAAGATCCGCGCACACTCGAGCGCCGGGGGAGCCCCGCGATCGCTCGACTCGACCCGGACGTGGTCGAGCTCGACCGCCACGGGCCAGAGCCGGAGCCGGGGCGCATAAGTCGCCACGATTCCCTCGTTTCGGAGCAGGCTCTGAGACTCCCGCGCAGCCCAACTGCGAATGAACGACGATCGGAAGACCAGGGTACCCACGAAGGGCAGCACACCGATCATGGCAAGGGCGAGGCAGAGCACGCGAGCGGCGCGCTGATCCCACGTCTTGCCCCGCCGATGCCCGCGAAACCGCGGGGGCATCGACGAGGGTGGCGCTGACGTGGGGGCCAGACTCACGAAGCCCAAGTCTAGCGGGCCTTGCGGCCACCAGCCCACTTGCGGGTATCTTGCCGAGCTACCGGGCGGCGTGCGCCTGCGTTACCCTCGCCTACCCAACCGCGATGGCCGAAGACCTGTACGCGATTCTCGGTGTCCCCAAGGACGCCGACGCCGAAGTCCTCAAGAAAGCCTACCGCAAGCTTGCCGGTAAGCTTCATCCGGACAAAAATCCGGGGAACGCGGGGGTCGAGGCGCGATTCAAGCAAGTCAATCACGCCTACGAAGTGCTCGGTGACGCCAAGAAACGTCAGCTCTATGACGAGTTCGGCGAAGAAGGGCTGCGCGAGGGGTTCGATCCGGAGCGCGTCCGCGCTTACAAAGATTGGTCATCTCGCCAGGGCCGGCGCGGCGGGGGCCGTCCCGGGGACGAGGGCCGAACCGTCGATCTCGAAGATCTCTTCGGCGGCGGCTCGAGCGGTGGCGGGGTGGGAGATCTGTTTGGGGACTTGATGGGGAGAGCGAGGCGGTCTCGGGGTCCCTCGAAGGGGCCCGATCTCGAAAGCGAGATCACGATCGACTTCGCGTCAGCCGTGCGAGGCGCAACCCTCGAGCTTAGGCCTCAAGGGGCAGCCGGCGAGCCCGTGATTGTCCGTATCCCGCCCGGGGCGGGCGACGGCAGCCGGGTGCGCGTCGCTCAGCACGGCGCCCCTTCGTCCACCGGGGGGCCTCGTGGCGACTTGGTGCTCCTCGTTCACGTGACTCCGCATGCTCACTTTCGGCGCGAGGGCGATGACGTTCACCTCGATTTGCCCATCACGGTCGCCGAGGCCTACCACGGGGCGAAGGTGCGCGTGCCCACGCTCGAGGGCGCCGTGACGTTGAAGGTGCCCCCCGCCTCTCAGAGCGGCCAAACCGTCAGGCTGCGCGGAAAAGGGGTGACCCGAAAGGGACATCCGCCAGGAGACTTGTACGTCCGCTTCATGATTCAGATCCCGAAGGGCGACGCTGCGGAGGTCACCGCGCTCATCGACGGCCTCGCCAAGTTTCAGAGCGAAGATCCGCGCGCCCACATCCAGCTTTAGCTTCTACCGTCGTCGCCCCTTGCGGCTGGGCTTTCCAGGTCGCGCCGGTTTCTTCTTGCCGGGGGCGTTGCCGGTCGGTCCGCGCTCGCTCGCTTTGTTCACGTTGCGCCCGGCCGCGGGCGGGGTCGCGGATCGCTTGGCCCCGGGGCGCTGGCGTCGCGACTCGGTGGGACGCGTCGGTTTGGGCGCGCCTTTCTCTCGAGGACGGGTCACGTCGTCCTTTCCTACGATGCGCCTTCCGTAGACCGTTCGCCGCAGGATCGAGATGTCGATCACTTCCACGGTCATTCGGTCTCCCAAGGCCACGACGTCGCCCGAGCGAAGCGCGACCGCGCGAAGCGTGTTGTCGTCGATCTCCCATCGGTCGTGGCCGAGGTCTTCCAACCGGACCAGAACGTCGACGAACGGCGCGTCGAGCTGAAGGAACACGCCCGATCCCACGACCGCGGTCACGGTGCCTTGGAAATTGTGGCCCACGCGGTCACGCATGAGAAAGGTGCGATAGAGGTCGACGATGGCGCGCTCGACTTCCATCGCCCGCCGCTCGGCCACGCTCGAGGCGAAGGCGGTTTCAGCGAGCCTCTCTCGCGAGACCTCGCCGGCGGGCTCTTTGTTGGAGAGGATGGCGTGCACGACGCGGTGGACGACGAGATCCGGATACCGTCGGATCGGCGAAGTAAAGTGGAGGTAGGCCTTGGACGCCAAGCCGAAGTGGCCCACGTTCGTGACCTCGTAGGTCGCTTGCTTCATCGACCGGAGGAGAAGCGAATTGAGAACCGGAGCGAGGGGGTGCTGCGCAAAGGATTTGAGCAGCTGGCCTAGTTTCTTCGGATCGCGGGTGTCGTCGATATCGAACTGGATGCCCAAGGAGTCGCACATCGCGGCAAAGCGTTCGAGCTTCTGTTCGTCCGGGGCGGCGTGCACGCGATAGATCGTGGCGGCGCCGCGCTGGTCACACCAGTGCGCGACCGTCTCGTTCGCCAAGAGCATCAACTCCTCGATGAGCTGGTAGGCGCGCTTGACCCCCGGGTCCTGCGCGCGCCGCATGACGTCCACCGGTTCGCGCGTCTGCTCGTGAAGCACGACTTTGGCTTCGGGGAGCTCGAAATCCAGAGCCCCGCGTTTCATGCGGTTGGCTCGGAGATGGCGTGAAAGCTCGTAGGCGACGCGCAGCCCGTCGACCAACTCTTCGGCCGCCGCTTCTCGGGGCGCGTCGGCCGACAGCCCGAGCGCCCTCGCCACGCCGCCGTAGGTGAGCTTCGCGCGTGAGCGCATCACGCCGCGCACGATGTGGCTGGAGACGACGTGGCCGCCCGAGTCGAGCTCGGCCTCGACGCACAAACACAAGCGATCCACGTCCGGAAGAAGGGAGCAAAGGCTCGAGGAAAGCGCGCGCGGGAGCATGGGAATGGCGCGATCCGGCAAATAGATGCTGCAACCTCGCGCGCGCGCTTCGGCGTCGAGGGCCGTGCCTGGGGTTACGTAGGCGCTGACGTCTGCGATCGCGATCCACGCGCGATATCCGCCCGATTCCGTGCGCTCGACCCAAACGGCGTCGTCATGATCGCGGGCATCTTCCGGGTCGATCGTCGGCAGGGCAAGGGTGCGCAGGTCTTTGCGTCCCGCCCTCGCCGCGTCCGGGATGTGGGCTCCGAAGGCTTCGGCTTCCGCCACGGCCTCCTCGGAGTGCGCCTCTTGAATCCTCTCGAGCACGAGGATCTTCGCGGCTTCCACCGCGAGCTCGCCGGGACGACCGAGCACGACCTCGATCCTCCCCTCCGGGTTCTCGCCCGGCAGCTCGGGCCATCGTGTGAACGCGACGATGACCGCGTCGCCGTCCGCGCCGCTGTTGCCCTCCGGGCCGCCGGCATCGACGGACCGGGTGAGGACGATGGGGCCGCGCACTCGCGCGTCATCGGGCTCGACCCAGGCGCTCTTGCCTTTCCGACGGAGCGTGCCTGCCGCGCGCTTGTAGCCGCGTTCGACGATGCGGACGACCTCGCCTTCGGCCCCGCGCGGCCCGCGAGATCGAATTCGAACCCGCACCCTGTCCCCGTGCATCGCTCCGCCCATCGCCTCGGGCGGCACGAAGACGTCGTCGCCCGACACGTTCGCCTCGAGGCTCGCGACGAAGCCAAAGCCGCGCGGGTGCACCGAAAGCAGCCCCTCGCGTTCGGCCCCGCTGGATCGTGCCGTGGGCGAGCTCAACCTGAAGCTCGGGCCAGGACGGGCCGTCAACACGCCCTCGAGACTGAGATTGTCGAGCAAGCGTTGCAGCCCGAGGTAATCGACCTCCGAGATGCGAAGCCGCGAGGCTATCTCGCGAAGGTGGATCGGGCGCGGATCGCTCCCGAACAGATCCAATACATCGGCGCGGGTCGGAAGACGTGTCAAGCGAGACGCGAGGTAGTAGCACGCTTCACGCGGGCCGCGCCTCGCCTCGTGGGCACTCGCCGCGCCGCTGGTAGTGCTCGCCCAAAAGCCGCTTGACCGCGGTGGTGGCGCGCCAGCCGAGATAGGCCCGATTGAATTCGAAAACCTCGGTTCCCGAAAAATAGGGATTCTTGGTCTTGCCGAGCTGTACGAGAGCGAGCACCTGCTCCGCGACGCTCACGGGGCAACCCTCGAGGCGAACGAACGGTTCGTCGCGAGCTCGGGATAGCGTTCCCAGCACCTCGCTCATTTTTGCGTAGACGTCGGGGTGCTTCGCCTCGTACGGGTCTCTCGTCGACCGATCGCGATACAGGCTTTCGATGGCCACGAGGCGGCCCCCGAGCTTTCCGCGCCAACTTGCGCAGTCGCCGATGAACACGACCTTCTCGCCGGGCTGAGCGTCGATCGAGCCGTCGTAGGCGCCAAAGACGACGTGCATGCGCGGCATTCTTGCGTCGCACTCGGCGTCATAGAGGCGAAGGATCTCGATGGCCTCCTCGATCGCTCCCGGGCAGCCTCCCCAACAGTAGTCCGTGCGCTCGCCCTGGGGCGGTGGGCCGGCGTAGGCCGTGATGGCGGTGCCCTCGAAATACTTCTCGACGCGCACCAGGCCGACTTGAAATCCGGCCGCGCGCGCTTTCGCCTGTTCGAGCGTGACGTCGCCCGTAATCCGAATGCGGTCCAGATCCAGCGTGCCGAATCCGCGCTCGGCAGCCAGACGGATGTGCGGTACGTCTCGCGGATCGACGCCGGCAATGGCGCAGCACACGGCGTCGAACGAAACCTGGTTTTCTCCCATGATCACGAGGCCCATATCGAAGGGTCGCGGAGTGAGCATGCGCCCTTGGCCCGCGACGATGGCGTCGATGCAAATAAACTGGGGTTGGATGACCTGCTGCAGGTCGGCGATCTTTTCGTTTAGACGATGATCATGATCGATGAGGCGGTGTCGATCGTCCTGGATTCCGATGTAGTTCTTCATCGAGAACGTGACCGTCGTCCAAGGGTGAGCTTTGAACTTGGGCACGTTGACGAAGAAATCGGCGCGGGCGATTGGCTCTGGGACGAAGACGTAGTCGCGCAGCCGATCGGCGTGCGTGTAACGGATCTCGACCTGCGGGACTTCCTCGAATAGGTAGCGCTTCACGCCGCCGACTCGCGCGAGCATCGCGTCGAATCCGCTTCGCCGAAAGGCAAGCCGGGTAGGAATCGTGATGCCGCAGCGCTCGCCTACCGCGAGCTCGCTCATCGAGTGGGAACCGACGTCCTTGAGAGCGAGGAGCAAGCCCTCGGCGAGCTCGGCGCGCGTGTGGGCATGCGGAAACATCTCGCCCGCCGCCACGAGGTTCGGTTTGACCAGTGCGCGCCCGCGAGGCACGACGCCGAGCTCCAGGAGCGCCTCACGCACGACGCCTCGGATCCGATCCACGTCGTAGTCCGGGCAGTGGCGCAAGATGACCGTAGACGCAGCGGCGTTCGGGCCCATCGGCGACCCAGCTTAGCGTATTGCCCGTAGCCGTCCGGAAGCCTTTGGGGTCCTGCGTGGCGCGGGATATCGTGGGCGCCTGGGCTGAATCTGAACGATGAAGCGAGTGAACGTTGTTCCCTACGGAGTCCTGGCCGTCCTCTTCGCCGCGTGCAGTGTTTTCACCCGTGAAGTCCCGACCGACAATTCGCCTCCGGGCGGCCCGGAAGCGGCTTGCTTCAAGGCGTGCACGGATCGAGCGCCCCACTGTAGGCGCTCGCAGTGCGCGCGAGGTTGCAATCTGATCCTCGATCGCTTGGCCGAGCACGAGGGGGCTGGCGTCATTGCGTGCGTGGCCCGCGTCAGCGGTCCGTGCGACGACGGGGCATGGGCCCACTGCGGCGCCCTGGTTGGTGCGCACGCGGACGGCGGCCCTCCTGGGCCTGCGCCGCCCCGAGACGACCTCGAAGAGTGAGATCCTCGAAAGGGGTAGCGTTCGGCGCCGCGCTCGGACCCCGCGGGCTTACGTGCGCTGGGCTCGCCGCGACATCGTGAGGATCGCACGGAACACGTCGACCGTACCGTCGGCATCGAGCCTCATTTGGTCCGCCCACTCGCGCCGCTCGGCCAGGACCTCGGCTTCGCGTACTCCGTCGAGAATGGGCGCGCCGAGGATGGCTTTGGCCTGCGCTGCTCGCTGCTGGAGCTGGGCGCGCTGAGCCAAGAGCTTCACGATCGCGTGATCGATCTCGTTGATGTGCTCGCGCGCCTGCCTGAGCTCCGGAGAGCGTTCGCCCAAGTCTGGAATGGCGATACGGGTCGCCGCGGCAGTGACCTCGTCGCCGGAGCTCTGGGCGTCGAGGGTGCGGTCGATCGCGGCCAGCGCCTGTACGAGCTCTTTCCGGGCCTCGGCGGCGAAGGGGTTGTCACGAGCGATGGCGGCGAACAAGTGTCCGCCGTCCGAGCGCACCGTCTCGATCGTGCGCGCGAACGCCTGGAAGCTCGGAGGCGCGAACTGCACATCCACCCCCGCGCCAGCGTCGATCATTCCCTTGGCGACGAAAAACGTCAGCGCGTGCGTGTGGGCCATGACTCTGTCGTGGCTCTCGGGCGTCTGTTCGATCACCTCGCAGCCGATCCTTTCGTAGAGGCTGCGAACTCTCACTGCGGCCTCGGGGTGGGCTTTGGCGGGACAAATGACGACGCGAAGAGGGCGCTCCGCGAGCGCGAGGCTCACGGGTCCGAAAAGCGGATGCGTTCCGCACCAGGGAATCTCGTCGCCAAGAACGGCCGAGAGCGCGGCCTCAGGCACCACCTTGACGCTTCCTACGTCGAACACCACCTGATTGCGATTGAGGTGCGGCCGCAGATCGACGAGCGCTCGGTGCATGCGCGGTACCGGCATCGCGAGGATGACGAACGTGGCACCCGACACTAGATCTTGCGGCGACGTCGCGCGATGTTCTGGCGCAATATCGGCGCTGGGGTCGAACGCGCGGTAGGGGATATTTGCGTCCAGTAGCAGCCGGCCCAGCGCCCTCCCGAAACGCCCGTACCCGAGTATCGCCACATTCGACATGGCCCGTGATTGTACCGTCGCCCACCGCCGTGTGCACGCCGTCCCGGCTGTAACAGCGCAGCCCCTCGTGGCATCCTTTCACTGTGGCCGCGGGCCGACTCGTCTCGACGCTGATCGTCCTGCTCTGCGCGTGCGCGCCTGCTCCGCTTTCGATCGGGCCGGGCTCGAGCCTCACGCCTGCCTGTCCCATCGAGGGGTGCGCCCAGCTCACGCAGGCTCTTCCCGTCGCCGCGGCGGGTCTCCTCGCATGCCACAAGACTGGCGCCCAGCCGTGCGCGGGGCGATCGCCCCGCCAGTGCACCGAGGCGGCGCTGACCGCCTGGGCTGGCGTTCAGGACGGACGGCCCCTCGCGTGTCTCGCGGCGATGTTCAACGATGCGTGCACCTTGGACGATGCGCCGGCATGCGATTTCGCCGGTCGCCTGAGCTTGGCGGGCCACGGAGTCCCGCGAGACGCTGGGCGCGGGCTCGCGCTGCTCGAGCAATCGTGCGACGGTGGCTTCGCCATCGCCTGCGCTGTGGGAGCGAGCTGGCTCGCCGACGCGAGCCATGCCTCCGAAGTCGCCTCCCCCGCGGAAACCCGCGCGCGGTTCGAGATCAAGCAGGCGTGTCTCTCGGGGCAAGCGGACGACTGCTACGAGCTCGGCCTATCCTACTATCTCGGGCGCGAATCGTTCGTGGCCGACCGCGCTCGCGCAGCGAACGCCTACGGGCGCGCTTGCGATCTCGGCGACACTCGAGCATGCAACAACCTGGGCGACGCGCTCGCGTACGGCGAGGGCGTCTCGCGGGACGTCAAGCGTGCGGCGGAGCTGTTCGAAAGAGCCTGTCACAGGGGGGAAGCTCTTGCCTGCGCCAATCTGGGCTACATGGTCGAGCACGGAGAAGGCGTCGCGCTGGACGTTCGCCGCGCTCGCAGCCTCTACCGCGACGCTTGCCAGACGGGTGAAGTGTACGGGTGCCTTCATGCGTCCATGCTGGCTGCGGTGGACGCGGGAGCGCCGAGCGATCCGGTCGGCGCGCTGGGTCACTGGCGGCGCGGGTGCGACCGGGATCGAAACGCCCAAAGCTGCGCCTTCGTGGGGCTTCTTTACGAAGACGGGCCTGACGGCATGGCGCGAGACGAGGCCAAGAGCCACGCGGCTATGTCGCGAGCGTGCCAGCTCGGCGACCGCCGGGCCTGCGAGTGGCTCAAGGGCCGCTCGGAGGACCCGTGAACGGCTCCTAGCGCGGCGGCCCCTTTTGGCCTGGCGCGCAGACGATGACTTGCCCGCAACTCTCCTGCGCTCCAGGCGGCCGGCTTGGATCGCAAGAGGGCAAGCAGCAGCTTCCGGCGTAGGCGACCTCGCCCGCCGCGCAGCACAGGGTCCCTTGGCACGTGGTGTCCTTCGGGCAGCAACTCACGGTCTTGCCGCAGCCGTCCGAATGTCCGCACCCAGCGTTGTCGAAATCGTCGCAAGTCTTCGGCACGCATGCCGTGCACACGTGATTCGTGCAGATTTCACCCTCGGGGCACGGTGCGCACGACTTGCTCACACCGCACCCGAGATTCACCGGGGCGCAGTCCGGCGGCCCGCCGTCGCTCACCTCGGCGCACGTGGATGGGCTGCAGCACTCGCCTTCGTAACAGCTGCCGGAGTCGCAGGTGCCGCAAGTCACCGACTCGCCGCACGCGTTTTGAACCTTGCCGCAAGTGTTCTTGCCGCAGGTCGGCGCGGCGCACGTCGTGCACATGCCCTGCACGCATTGGCCTCCAGGGCAGCTTCCGCACGCCACGTTCGCGCTGCCGCAGGTGTTCGGCGCGGAGGAGCAGCGCACGCCGCCATCAGGGGTCGAGCACTCGGGCGCGAGTGGCCCGCAGACCCCACCGCTGCATGTCTCTCCGGCGGCGCACGAGCACGCCATCGAGTGTCCGCACCCGTCGGTGACGGTGCCGCAGAGATGCGTTTGCGAGTCGGGGGTGCACGAAAGCGCCGTGCAGGTGCCGGCGTCCACCGAGACGGGCGGCCCTGCGGCGACGCACTGGGTAGCCACGCAGTCTTCGCCGCTCGGGCACCCTCCGCACGTGATCGCTACGCCGCAGCCGTCCAGTCCAACCACTCCGCAGCGGCCGGTACACGCTTTTGCCTGGCACGTTTGTGCGGATGGGTCATTCGGATCCAGAACGCAGACGGTGCCGCCTTCACACGGCTCACCGCACGCAAATACACGCCCTGAGCATGGGTCGGCATAGTGGCCGCACTGAAACCCTGCAGGGCAGGCCGTGACCGGCGAGCAGGCGTCTCCGGGAGTCGTCGGGTCTGAGATGGGATCGAGAACCTGCCCATCCGCGGGATAGAGGTTGCTGCCGGCGTCCGGCGCAACCGATGGACCACTTGCGGCACCTTCTGCCGTCGCGTCCGTCGGCCGATCGCCACTGAGGGTATCGGTGAGGGGCTGCTGGCCGCACCCCGATAGACACCAGGCGAGCACCACGACGACGCTCGCAAAACTCCCCAATTTCGATGGTGTCATGAATATCCAGTATGGATTGAAATGAAGTGCTCAGCCAATTTCGAAGTGAAATGCGCGATAAATGATTCGGGCAATGTGTGCCGCTGGGGCCGATGCAAGGGGAGGCCACGGCTTCACGCACCCGCGCCTCGTCTCAATCGCAGAAAAGGTCGTTTTCCTCGATACGGCACTCTGTCCGGCGACATTCACGCTTTTTCACATATCTGTGCTCGCCGCCCGGATCGCACGCGAGCTCGAGCTTCCTGTCGACGCTGCAGGTGATGCGATTGGGCTGGTCACACGGGTCACCCTCGGTGGCCAAGCGGTCGTCGCAATCGACCTTGTGCGTCTGGCGATCGAAGCGGCAGCCGCTCGGTCCGCGGCACGACGAGGTCACCCCGAGCACGTGGCCGTCGCAGAGGAGCATGGCGTGCTCGTCGACCGAGCATGCATACGTGCCCATTTTCTCACACGGGTCCGCCGCTTCGCCGAGTGTGGTGTCGCAATCGAGGTGACGGTCGGCCGCTACGGCGCATCGCTGGCTTCCTCGGCAATTGCGCCAGATCTCGAATCGCCCGCCCTTGCACACGAGCGCTCGGGATCCGTCGACACTGCACGCGAAATCGGTCGGCAGCTGACGGGGACAGGGATCGCCTTCTTGGGCAACCGTGTCGTCACACTCGTCGTCGTGTCCGCGCCGCGAGCAGCCGCCCGAGCCCCGACAAGGCATCTCCGTCCACGTTCCAGCCTCGCACAAGAGGCCCCGATCCTTGGTCGCGCACGCCCATCGGTTTTCTACGCGACACTCGCCCCCGACGCGGGCGGCCGGCCGACACGCAACGACGATCGCGATAGCGATTGCGGCCGGGGCGACGGCGATGTGCGACGATCGTCGACTCAAGGGCAAGCCGGGATTCCCGGCCATGAGAGCCGAACTTTTCGCCCGCGTAAAGCGCGTAAGACTAAAGCGACTTGCGATCTAAGGAGTCGGTGCGCATTGCCAAGCCAGCTGGGGGGGCGACACCGAGGGCGACATGGCGTTCGCGGAGGCTCGCACCAGGCCCAGGGTAACCCGAAGCCATGAGCCGGAGCTCTGACCGCTGGTGGCGAGCGCCGCGCGGACGTCGACCGTCGACCACGGCGATGCCATCGTGTCGTCGAACGAGGCCGCGGGCGTCAAGGGCGCCGTCTGCAGATCTGCGACCGCGTCGGCCGTTTGCACAGAAACGTCTACACGAGAGCCGACTGGCGCCAGGCCCTGCACGGTCAGGTTGGTCCATTGAATCTGCGTTCCGGCCGCGCAAGGGCTCGCGAAGTCCTGGGTGACCGTGTCGACGTCTTGGTACGAAGTCTTTCCCATGCAGGCCCCCCACGTTCCCCCCGTGCAAAAGCGCAGTCCGGGGGTGCAGGTCGTGTAGTTGCCTGTCTGAACTTTGGGGCCTAGGCAGTCGATCGAAGTCCCATCGCTCGGGCACGGACAGCCGGCCGCCGGCGACTGGCAAGCCGGTCCGGCAGGCTCTGTCGGTAAAGTGCGTCCTTGTGTGGACCCCGCTCCGTCCTCGAGGTTCGCGGGCGCGGCCGAGCAGCCCGCGCTGAGCAAGAGCAGCAACCACAGGGGCAAGGTCTTCGAAATACGATTGCGGGCGATAGACACGATTTCTCCTCAACCGTGCATACGGGGCGAATCATATTTATGTATAGGGTACGGAGACGCATTTGAGCGACTGATCGCTATCCACGCTCGAAAAATGGGCGAGATCGCGCGCGATTCGCTGACAAGGGCCGACACCGCCGGGGGTGTCGCCGACGTGATCTCGCGATTAGCGCACGAAGTCTATGGATGCGGGAACATGTGCGTATACCAAGCCGCCACCCCGGCGGCCGCGACCGCCACGAGCGCGACAGCTACACCCACCTTCGTTGCCGCACTGGTCCTCTTGTCCGCCGGCGGCACCGACGGCGCGGCGAGAGGGGGCGCCGAGACGGGCGCTCGCGGAGCGGCAGCGACCAAGTGTGCCCCGGCGACCGCCTGAGCGGGCCGCGCTGGGGCTCGTCCGATGATCTCGTCGTCTTCGAGCGCCGCCAGGTTGCCCGCCGTCAGCGAGAGGGGCAGTGAGGGATGCAGCCTCTCCGGAGCCCGCCCCGTCACCGATATCTCGTCAATCCACGAGCTTGAGCCCACGATACCGATGGTCCCGACCGATTTGACGGCCCCACCGCCGGCTTTGTCGTCGGTGAGCGACGTGAACTCGAGAAGCGCTTCTTCGATGAGCTTGTCGATAATACTTTGCTGCTGGGGCCTATAGCGCTGTCTTTCTTTGATGGCTCCGTGAACGAGGTGCTCGATATCGAACGTGCTCACCGGCACGCCGAAACGAAACATGAACTTCGACAGCTCCGCCCCGAGCGCTCGCGCGGTCGGGTAGCGAGCGGCCGGGTCGCGCGCGAGCGCGCGCGCGATGATCCGCTCGAGCTCCGCGGGAACTTTCTTGTTGATATGGGCGACGCTGGGCACCTGAGCGGCTTGCACGCGTTTGACGGTCTGAAAGTCGGTATCTCCGAGAAAGAGCCTCTGACCGGCAAGGAGCTCCCACAAGATGATGCCGACGGCGAAGACATCCGTGCGCGCGTCGACATCCTGCCCCATGGCCGCCTCGGGCGACAGGTAAGAGAACTTTCCTTTGATAATCCCCGGCTCGCTCCGTTCGAGCTGGCTGTTCGCTTTGGCAAGGCCAAAGTCCACGATCTTGATCTCGCCGTGCTTGGTAATGAGCACGTTCGGCGGCGACATGTCGCGGTGTACGATGTGAAGCGGGATCCCGTTGGAGTCGGTCAGCTCGTGGGCGTAGGCGAGCCCCTTGCAAAGCTCGAGGGCGATGTAGACGGCGGCTTCGACGGGGAAATCCCGCCCGGTTTTCTTGATGTGCTCGATGATGGCCTTGAGGTTCGCTCCGTCGACGAACTCCATGACGATGAAGAACGCGGCATCACCGACCCCGATGTCGAAGACCTGAACGCAGTTCGAGTGCGAGAGCTGCGCCGAAAGGCGCGCCTCGTCGAGAAACATCGAAATGAACTTCTTTTTCGACGACAGATGCGGCAGGACGCGCTTGATCGCTACCTGCTTGCGAAAGCCTTGAAGGCCCTCGCTTTCGGCCCGAAACACCTCGGCCATGCCCCCGGATTCGAGCCGTTCGATGACGCGATAGCGCTGCTGGCTGTCGGACATAGCTCCGTAAGGGGGGTCCCAGTCTCACCCGTAAGAGTCGCATCCGCGCAGAGCAGGGGTCAAGGAATGGCTAGACTTTCGTTGACAGGCGGCTCCCGGCCAACCATTCTCGCGCCGCGCGCGTGTTTCTAACGCCGGAGGCCTACCCGTGGACACTGAGTTCGAGAACGCCAAACAGCTGGTTGAAGAGACGATCCGCAAGATCGGGCTTGACCCGGCCACCACGAGTGCGCCCTGCGCGAGCGACGCCCAGGCCGCCTGGGCACTCAAGCGCGGAAGCGCACAGGTGCTCGTGACCGTGACCTACCACGAAGACGAAGCCGCGACGTACCTGCGCGTCTGCTCGCCCGTCGTCACCCTGCCGACCGACCCGACCAATCAGATCGCGCTTTTGCGCAGGCTTCTCGAGCTCAACGCCGGGGGCCTGGCAAACGCCGCGTTCGGGCTCATGGGCGACCGGGTCGTGGCGGTGAGCGAGCGCCCAGCGGCCGATCTAGATGCGGGGGAAGTCGAACAGTCGGTGAAACACCTGTCCGCCGTATCCGACACGTTCGATGATCGCTTCGCCAAGGAATTCGGCGCGACCAAAACGTGAGCTCATGTCCGCGAGAGCGCCCCGAAAAAAAAGAGAGCAGCTGTCGGCCCCTTCCGTGACCTCAACCAACAAGTGAGTAGGGGCGCCCGAGACACGCGCATGCAAGACGTCGCTCGAAGGGTGGCAACGATCGGAGCCGTCGTCGTCTTTGCGGCGCTTGCGGCGGAGTCCTCCGCTCGCGCGAGCGACGCCGAGGTCACGAGCGATACATCCAGCCAGTTCTACGATGTTCGCTCCCCCACCGGGGAGACCGTTCTCATGCGCCGGCGTCTGACTTCGACGCTGGGTGTCGGCTACTACAATATCTTCGACGCGCCCCCCGGAGACCCGAGCGCGGGCGAGGTAAGCTTCCGGGCTCGGCTCCGCTACGACGCCGACTACGGGGTCAGCTGCGCGGAGAGCACGGCGCCCCCTGCGTCGGCGGGCTGTCCGGGAGCTTCATACGGTAGCTTCGTGCCCGGAGCGGCTCAGAGCGGCGTCGACTTGATGTACGCGTACCTCGAGGGTAGGCGCTTTTTTCACGGACTTCTCGGGTTCAAGCTCGGCCGCCAGTACCAGACCGACGTGCTCGGCTGGTGGTCGTTCGACGGCGGCGAGGTGAGCGTCACGACTCCGGTCTACGTGAAGGCCGAAGTCTACGCCGGCCTGGAGCAGCGTGGCGGCCTCCCGCTCAGCACGTCGCGCTTCGAAGCCGACGGAGTCTGGCGTGGCGACCGCACCAACTTCGACCCCTCCGCCTACCCCGAGTTTCAGCCGTCGGCGATCGCTCCCGCCATCGGTGCCGCGATCGAGTCGACGGGGGTGACCTGGATTCACGCTCGCCTCTCTTATCGTCGCGTTTATGACACCGGGGGCTCGAACGTTACCGAGTTTGCGAGCGGCCTCTACGCGCCGGCGGCCTATACGGGCATGCGCACGTCGACCGACCGCCTCGGGTATGCCGTCGACACGAGCTTTGCGAGCGTCGGCGGGTTGAAGGGCGGGATCATTTATGACTTCTATCGCGACCAGATCACGTCCGGCTACGCCAACCTCGACGCCTATCTCGGTCAGAAGGTGACGCTCGGTCTCGATTACGACTACTACGTGCCGTCGTTCGACGCCGACAGCATCTGGAATTTTTTCGCGGGTGAGCCGCACAATGACTTTGGCGTACGCGGAAACGTCGACGTCTCCCGCGAGATCTCGATTTCCGCCAACGCGCACGCGCGGATGTTCACCGTGCAGACCGCCGAGTTCGGTTCCGGCGCCTCGGTGAACACATGCGTGACGGGGACCGTGAATTGCCCCGAATTTCCGTCGAATGGTCACCCGTTCGACGAGGGAGGCAACTTCTCGGCTCGCTGGCGATCGGGCGAGGCTAGGCTCGCCCTGAACGCCCGCGGTGACTTCGGCGACGAAGGCGACCGCGTCGGCGGCGATGCATCGGGCCAATACGTTTTCGATTCGCGCTACATCCTGGCAGGGCGCGCCGGTGTGTGGACGTGGGACGACAAGCTTCAGCCGAACTTGAGCACGACGAGCTTTCAATACGTCGCTTCCCTCGGTTACAGGTTCATGCCGCGCTCGCAGGGGTCGGTCGAGTGGGAGCAAGAGTTCAGTGGCTTGGTCGGCGAGCGCTTCAGGCTGCTGCTCCTCTTGTCGCTCGGGCTGCCCAAATGAAAACTCTCAAGATCACATTCGGGCTCCTTCCCGTCTTTGCCGTCTTGCTCGCGGTTTCGCTGGCTCTTGCGGGCGGCGCCGACGGTGCGGCCCTTCATGGGATGGCGCCCCTCTTCGGCGACAAAAGCGTGCCCCTGGCGCTGCTTCCCCCGGGCGCCGACGACAACGCGCCGAGCGACGTCGTCTTTCCCCAGCAGCAGATCCCCATCCGTTTCAATCATGCCAAGCACATGACCAAAGACGTCGGGGCGGGCTGCAAGACTTGTCACGGCGCAGCCTACAAGAGCAAGTCCGTCAACGACCGCCTCACCCCAAGCGGTGAACAATGCGACGCGTGTCACTCGACCGACCACGGCGACCTGGCCCAGGTGAAGGCTGGCGACGAGCCGATGGGCCAATGCACATACTGCCACCTCGGATACAAGGCCGGCGCCAAGAGTACGGTGGCGGCGCTTTCGATCCCCAGGGCCAACCTCGTTTTCGACCACAAGGCGCACACCGCGCGCAACATTGCGTGCCCGCAATGCCACGGCGCGATCGACAAGATCGAGCTCGCGACGCGCGACCAGTTGCCGAGGATGCGCGGCTGCTTCGATTGCCATCAGAACGCGGACTCAGCCTCTCGCGGCGACGCAAAGAGCGCCTGCGACACGTGCCACCCGGGCGGCGGAGCCACGGGGACCGTCATCCAGACGATGTTCGCGAGCGGCACCCTCGAGCCGCCTCGCTGGCTGCACAACGCCGAGCACACGCCTGATTTCATCGAACGCCACAAGACCGTGGCCGCCGACGACTCGCAGTTCTGCGCGAATTGCCACAAAGAAGACTTCTGCACCGATTGCCACGATGGGCGCGTGCGTCCGCGGACGATTCACCCCAACGACTACCTGAACATGCATGCCATCGAAGCGCGCATGGAGACCCAGAAGTGCCAGAGTTGCCACCGCGAGCAGAGCTTTTGCCTCGACTGCCATATGCGGGTTGGGGTTTCCGAGTCGAGCCCGCTCAACGCGAAAGACTCGGCTCGTTTTCACCCCCCGAAGAGCATCTGGAGCGACCCTCCGCGCAAGCCCGGCAGCCATTCGTTCGAGGCCGAGCGCAATCTAAACCAGTGCGTGAGCTGTCACACCGAGCGCGACTGCGTCGCCTGCCACGGTGCCGCGAACGTCGGCCCAACCTTCGATCCCCATCAAGCGGGCTTCAAGGGGGGCTGCGCCAACCAATTCCGGCGTAATCCGCGACCGTGCTTCGTCTGCCACCAGAGCGACGACATGGTTCTCCAGGAGTGCCGATGAGTCCGGAGAGGCGTAATTCGTGCCGCCCGAAGGCCCTCGCCGCGCCGCTTTTGTGCGGCGTGAAAGAAACGCCCTTGCAACTGCCTCAAGGCGAAGGATACATGGTACTGCCTTGCATTATCCCCAAGCTTGGTGCCACGGAGGACGATGGTGAAAGAGCTCGTGCGCTATCTTTTGGAGAACCTTTACCTGGATTTCCAGGGCGAGATCTCCCTCGACACGGTGCGGCAGTTTCTGCGTACGGACGACAGTCGCGAGGCGAGGCAGCTTCTCCAGAAGCTCATCGAGGACAAGGGCGTCGACGAGCTCTTGCTGACCTTGGCCGACGTCTTGAAGGATCACATCCGCACGGGGGTGAGCGAAGACGTGGTCCGCGAGCAACTGCAGCTCTACTCGGAAAGCTGATCTCCGCGGTCGCGGCGGTTTTCGCTGCAGCCTGCGCGCCATACGATGAGCCGTATGATCTCGGCGCCGCGGTGCATGTGGCCGCGTCCAACATAGGAACGAATACGGCGCTCCCGCAGAATCAGCCGATCGAGCTTGCGTTCGACCGGTTGCTCTTGCCGATCAGCGTCACGCGGCAGAGCTTCCTGCTCGTCGATGAGGCGGACACATCGACCGCGATTACCTTCTCGATCGCCTACGATCCCGTTGCACGCGTCGTCACGCTCAATCCAATCCTGCCCGCGCTGGCCGAAAACCACAGCTATCGGCTTTCGATCATCTCGCCGTCGGATTTCACCGATTCGAGCGGTCTGCACGCTATCGACGGGGCCACGATGGATCCGCTGGCCCCGCGGCAGATCACGTTCCCGGTCACGGCGGCGGCCGCTACGCCGCCCGCATTGTGCAACGGTGTTGTCGGGGCCTGCCTCGATTTCTGCACGGACATTGCGCCGATTTTCACGAGCCCAAACGCAAGCATGACGCCACCCATCCCCACGAATAACTGTTCGGGAGCCAGCACCTGCCACAACGGGCAGCTCTTCGCGATCGAACCTACGGGGAAGTCGATCGCGGCGGGGTTGGCGCTCACTGGCCCTCTTTCGAGCCTCCCCGCAGAGCCCCCCACCGCACAAGACCCGAATGGTTTAGCCGCCATTCCCTCGATGGCTCAGTTCATCCAGGCCACGGCGATTGGGCGCCTCTCGATTGAGTCGGCCATGGGCGCGCTGTCCAACCCCGGTCCTCCGGCCTCTCATTTCGGCCAGGACATGCCCATCATCGACGTGAACGCTTTGCCCGAAGGGCCGCAAGGCTCCGGAGATCCGGCCAACAGCTTTCTCATGTACAAGGTCCTGATGGCAGGCACGGGGGGGCTTCTTCCCCCCAAGCAGACGGCGCTGCCCAACGTGTACTCCGTGAATTGGGCACCGATGTCTGACTCCGAGCGGACGACTCTCGCGAGCCTCATTCCGGGCCGGGAGATGCCGCTTCCTGGAGTGGTTACGGACACACCGAATGCCTACGGCCTTCCGATCGACAGTCTCGAACGCCTTAGCCTGTGGATCGCGCAGGGCGCGCCCCTTGCGGAGTGCCCGTAAGGTGCCGGGAAACCCGCGCGAAACGTGCGCGTGGTAACCAGGGGGCCGTAGCCCTCTCATGGAGCTCTCCAGCTACGTCCCGGGTGCCTTTTACGACGAGATGTTCGACCCGGAAAGGCGTCCGCGCTCGGGATGCGAGCTTCTGGCGCGAACGCTATCGGCGTTGCCTGATGACGATCTCGTGCGGCGGCAGCGCTCCGCGGAGCGGGCGCTCCTTCACATGGGCATCACCTTCAGCGTCTACGGACACGAGCGAGGGACCGAGAAGATTCTGCCCTTCGACCTCGTGCCCCGGGTCGTGCACGCGCGCGAGTGGGCCAAGCTCGAGCGCGGTCTCGCGCAGCGCACGCGCGCGCTCAACCTTTTCATCGACGACGTCTACCACGGCCGAAAGATCATCAACGATGGAGTCGTTCCCGCGGAAATCGTCGAGAGCGCGACGTCGTATTTGCCCGGGTGCCGCGGCCTCGACCCGCCTCGCGGGGTTTGGTGCCATATCAACGGGAGCGATCTCGTGCGCGGCGCGGACGGCCACTACTACGTGCTCGAAGACAACCTGAGGTGCCCATCGGGCGTGTCATACGTCCTGCACAATCGGACGGTCATGAAGCGCACGTTTCCGCGCGTGTTCGAAGCCTCCCGCGTGCGCCCCGTCGACGGCTATCCGAGCGAGCTGCTACGGGTCCTTCAAGAGGTTCGGCCACGCGGCGTGGCTACGCCGACGGTCGTCGTGCTCACGCCCGGCCCCTACAACTCGGCGTATTCCGAGCACTCGTTTTTGGCCCAGCAGATGGGGGTCGAGCTGGTCGAGCCGCGCGACCTCGCCGTGCGCGATGGCTTCGTCTGGATGCGGACGACGCGAGGGCTCTCGCGCGTCGACGTCATCTATCGTCGCCTCGACGACACCTTTCTCGATCCGCTCGCGTTTCGCCCTGACTCGATGCTCGGCATCCCCGGCATCATGAGCGTGGTGCGCGCGGGGCGTGTGACGCTGGCCAACGCGCCCGGGACGGGCGTCGCCGACGACAAGGTCGTCTACGCCTACGTCCCTGCCATCATCCGCTACTACCTCGGCGAGGATGCGATCTTGCCCAACGTGCCGACGTTCGTTTGCTTCGACGAAAAGCAGCGCAATCATGTTTTGGCGAACCTCGACAAGCTCGTGGTCAAGGCGGCGAACGAGTCCGGGGGCTACGGGATGCTGATGGGACACCAGGCGTCGTCGTCGGAGCGCGCGGCTTTTGCCGAAAGGATCAAAGCCAATCCGCGAAACTACATCGCGCAGCCGCTGCTGGCCCTCTCGCGGGTGCCAACCCTGGTCAACGACCAGCTCGAAGGGCGCCACGTCGACCTTCGCCCCTACGTTCTACACGCGGGCGACGACGTCTTCGTGCTTCCTGGTGGCCTCACGCGCGTCGCCCTCAAGAAGGGCTCTCTCGTCGTCAATTCGTCGCAGGGTGGCGGAAGCAAAGACACGTGGGTCTTGGCGGACGACATTCCTGGCCGAGATCTCGCCGCATGTTGAGCCGGGTGGCCGACGCCCTCTACTGGATGTGCCGTTACGCCGAGCGCGCGGAGAACGTCGCTCGGTTCTTGGACGTCAGTCTGCAAGTCATGCTCGACATGCCCGATTCGCACGGGCACCCGTGGGCGGGCGTCATTGCGGCGACCGGGGAAGAAGAGACCTTCGAGGCTCGCTACGGCGCGCCGACCCGAGACACGATCGTTCGCTTCTTGACGGTGGACGACGAGTCCGAAAACTCCATCGTTTCGTGCGCGCGGCTAGCCCGCGACAACGCCCGATCGATTCGTGAATCGATATCGTCCGAGACCTGGGAGCAGATCAACAAGTGGTATCTCCTCGTGCGCGACGCCGCGGCGAGCGATGCGGTGGTCGAGGATCCGCACGACTTTCTCGCCGCGGTCAAAGAGGCGTCTCACCTCTTCGTGGGCGTCACCTATTTGACCATGACGCACGGCGAGGGGTGGCACTTCGGGCGGCTCGGCCGCCTGCTCGAGCGCGCGGATCAGACGAGCCGTATCGTCGACGCCAAGCAAGCGCTGCTGATGGCCCGGCTCCCGGACATCGGCGCGAGCCTCGACGAGATTCTTCTGGCGGCGTTGCTCCGCTCGGTGAGCGCCCTCGAGATGTATCGGAAGCGTTACGGGCGCCTCGACCACACGGCGGTCCTCGAGTTTCTCATGCTCGACAAGCAGTTTCCGCGGTCGATTCGCCATTGTCTGCACACCGCGCAGAAGTCCCTCCGTGCCATCACGGCGACGCCGTCGCATGCGCCGAGCACTCGTCCCGAGCGGCTTCTGGGTCGGCTCGCGGCCGAATACGAGTATTCGGTCGTGGACGAAATTGTGGCTCAGGGCCTCCATGAGCACCTCGACGAGCTGCAGTCCAAGCTCAACGACGTGGGTGGAGCGATCTACGAGACCTTCTTTGCCGCGCGCCCAGAGCCGAGCACCGAGCAGCGTCAGGAAAACGGCCCCCAGTAGCGGGCGCTCTCTGCGAGCGCGTGGGCCGGCGGCCGCGCTCCGCTAACGCCCGACGACCTCACGCAAGAGCCGGGAGACGGCATCTTGCATGGATGCTGCGCGTGTCTTCAGCAGGATGTGCTCACATTGCTTTTTCACCGTGAGCGGCGAGCAATCGCGAAGCTCCGCGATGAGGTCACGGCTCTCGCCGAGGGCAAAGCGCAGAAGCACGTCTCGTTCGGCGTCCGAGAGCCCATAACGCTCCTGCCAGGTGTCGACGGTCGCTTCCAGGCGCACCGACGTGGGAGCCGAAAGCACGAACTGCTCGATGAGCGCTTGGGACGCCCCTTTGACGAGGTACTTCGCGCCGAGCGCGTGTGCCCGGTTGATGTCCTCGGCTTCGTGCTGACCGGAAAAGACGAGCACCGGCGTTGCAGGGTGCACCGCCCGAAATGCCTCGAGCACCTCGAACCCGGATCCATCCGGGAGCCCCAAATCCACGACGAGCGCAGTCCAGCGATGGTCGACGATAATGGTTTTTGCTGCGCGGACCGTAGTGACCACGGTCACCGATCCCCATTTGCGCAGCAGCCGCCTCAGACTCCGGCCAAAGGCCGGGTTGTCCTCCACTACCAGGTAAAACCGCTCGCTAGCCTCGTCCTTGGTCACCACGTAAAGAAATCCTCTTGCCCCCGGGCACGACAAGCCAGGGTCCCGGCTCTGCGCCTCCTTGGCAATACGCCCCAGGGCGTATGCGGACGAGCTCGGTGCTCAGCGCTCCTGCGAGACTTGAACGTCAACTTCGAGCGTCTCGCCGCCGCCCCCGACGTAAAGCGTCCCCGACGTCGGCGTCGCGTCGAGATAGTTCCGGCCGACCGCCAAGCGCACGTGCTGCGTGCTGGTGACGACGCCGTTGGTCGGGTCGAGCCCTCGCCAGCCCACGTCGGGCAGGTACACCTGCACCCACGCGTGCGAGGCCTGAGCTTGCCTCCGGTTTGGGTCGCTCGCGGCCGTGAGCAGATAACCGCACACGTAGCGCGCCGGAATTCCCATCAGGCGCGCGAGGCAGATGAAAAGATTCGTGAAGTCTTGGCACACGCCCCGGCGCTGCGCATAGACGTCGAACGCGGTCGTTCCCAGAGTCGTCTCGCCCGGCACGTACGTGTACTCGCGGTGGATGGCCTCGTTGAGATCGAAGAGCGTGTCCATCAGGTCGCCGTCGTTTCGGGCGACGAAGCGCATCGCGTAATCGAGGAGCTCGAGCAGCTCGCTTTCGGGGAGCTCCGGCGGATGGAGAAACGGCTCGAGCATGTTTCGTTGCCAGGGCATCCAGACGAGCGGAATGCCGGAGCGCAGATGACGCGAAGCGAAGCCGACCGGGTCGGTCTCGAGCGTCTCGACGCGTGAGCGGGCGAGAATGGTCAGCTCGCTGTACGGCGTTTCGATGAGCACGCGGCGGGCTCGGTTTCCGAAGACGTCGTCGAACTCGTGGCTGCGCCCCTCGACCGAAACGGTGACCTCGCACTCGAGCAGGCGCTGAATGCGATCGTGCACCGGGAAGAGGCGAAGCAAATGCGTGCTCCGTTCTACGGGGCTCGCGTACCGGTAGGACGTCTTGTGCACCGTGGAGAGAAGCGCGGCCGGTCGGCGCGCCGCCTCGCGGCGCTCGGAGCGGGGGAGCGGCAACATCGACGGGCGCTTCGTCGCGCCACTCGGCAGACCCTCGACGGTGCGCTCGCCGACGACGGCTCCCTGGCGCATGAGCACGAGCTCGCCGGGTTGTAGATGGCGCCAGTTAATCGGCGACACCGTCGAGACGTGTGTCAGGGGAAGCTGCCCTGGCCCTTCGCTCACGAGCGGCGACGAAGAAACTACCCAACCTTTGCGAGACTTGCTCCCTCGGCGAGTAAGGTCGATCTGGACGTCGGTGTCTCCGAAAGCCAGGCCGCGGTAAGGCGGCAGGAGCTGCGCCATGTGCAGACGCTGAGCGCTGAATCGGTCGGCATAGGCAAGCAGGTCTCGTCCGTCGCTCAGCACCATGTCGAGTGACCCGCGAGTATTGAGCTCGAGAAGCCACGCGTGCAAAACCCCGAGGTCACTCTCTGCGAGCGAACGCCAGCCGCGTGCCGCGATGCGCCCGAGGAGCGCGCAAAAGATGAGCTCCGTATCGGTGGCGCCGACGGGCTCGAAGGGCGGCTCGAAATGCTCGTCGAGCCGGGCGGTCAGGCTGCCCGCGTGTCCGATCATCCATTCGCGCCCCCCCCAGGCCCGCACGAAAGGCTGCGTGTTCGCGTCCGTGTTCGAGCCCCAGGTGGCGGTTCGCACGTGAAGGACGAAGAGCGACGACTCCAGATGCTCCCAAGCTTTGACGAGCTCTCCCCGGATGCTGCCGTGAGGGGGGGCGGGCTCTTTGAGCACCGAGGCTGACGGCTCGCCGGCCGGGTAGTACCCGAGTCCCCAGCCGTCGGGTAGCGAATGGCCCGCATGCAAACAGCGCAAGTCGAACGAGGGAGCGAGCTCTCCCTCGAAGCTCATCGCGAGCAGGTTAGGCATGAACTCCTGTAAATACTCGGTTGGCCGGCGGAATGCATGAGGGATGACGCTGGCCTTGGCCGCCCGCGCGGTAACGTGGTAAGCCCGAACGACTAGTTAGCCCAAGCGCGGAGGTTGTCCCATGGTCGCGCCCGATATCCAAGCTGAGCTCGAAGCGTGCTCCCGTATCGAGCGGGACGCCGCGACATCGCGTCGCGCGTTTCTTGGCGGCGCAGCGGTCCTGAGCGCCGCCGCCACCTTCGTTCCCGCGAGGTCAGCGTTCGCACGGTCCCAGCCGGGCTTGCCGGCCAAACCTCCGGCAGGGTTTACGCCGCTCTCCGCGCCGGGCCAGGTCGTCAAGATAAGCAAGGCCGGTTGCCTGGAAGCCAATCGCCTGTTTCCGAAGGCTGACGACGCCCGGGAAATGCTTCGGCGCGCTCTCGCCGAGCTGACCGGCAAGGCCGACCTCGCTGAGGCCGTCAAGTCGTTCGTCCACCCGGAAGACAAAGTGTGCGTGAAGGTCAACGGGATCGCGCTTCAGAACATGGCGACGAACAAAGAGCTCGTCCTGCCATTCGTGGAAGCCATGATAGCGGCGGGCGTGCCCCCCACGAACATCACCGTTCTCGAGCAATACCCTGGGTTTATGCAGGGTACGCGCATCACCGCGAGAAACGTCCCGGCCGGCGTCAGCGTCGTCTGGCACTCCAATAGCGATGCCACGATGGACTGGCGCGACATTGCTGGGACGGCGCGGCACACGAAGTTCGTGCGTCCCCTGACCGAGTCGACCGCTCTCATCAACTTTGCCCTCATCAAAGACCACTCGATTTGCGGGTACACCGGGGCGCTCAAGAACATGACGCACGGGTGCAGCGTCAATCCGCAAGACTTTCACGACCATCACGCGAGCCCCCAGATTGCCATTCTCTCGGCTCAGGACGTGCTTACCTCGCGCCTGCGGCTCTGCATCATCGATGGCTTCAAGCTGATGGCGCACGGCGGCCCGCTCTACAAGCACCCTGAATACGTCTCGCCCCACGAAGCCGTCTACGTCTCGACCGACCCCGTGGCGCTCGACGCCATAGGCGCGGACTTGGTCGAAAAGGCGCGCGCCGGCTTCGGTCTGAAGTCTTTGGCCGACGAAGGGAGGCCGCCCGCCTACATTCAGGCGGCCGCCGATCTGGGCGTCGGAATCGCGGATCGAGCCAAGATCACCCTCCGTGAAGTCACAATCTAAGGGCGGCGGCAGGCCCCGCGCAGAGGGCGGCCGCCGTTTGTCCTGTCCCGCGGGCCTGTTCGCGGTAAAATCCAAGGCATAGTGGCCCCTCGGGACTCCGAGAGAACGCAAGTCACCCGCGTCACCGAAGTGGCGGACTCACGGTCCGCGGTTCCGGGCGGGGCGTGCATTATCGTGATTTATGGGCCCGAGCTCGGCAAGCGCCTGCAGCTCGGTGCGGCGCCCTTCGAAATCGGTCGTTCCGGCCGGTGCGACCTGCCGATCGATCAAGAAAGCGTCAGCCGACATCACGCGCGCATTTCGTTCGACGGCAAGGATTACTGGATCCAGGACTTGGGCTCGACCAACGGGACGTTCGTGGGTGATGTCGCCGTCCAGCAGCATCGGCTTGCCGACGGCGAACAAGTGAGAATCGGGCGCTCGATCCTGAAGTTTATGACGGGCGAGAACGTCGAGGTTCAATACCACGAGGAGATCTACCGTCTGATGACGGTCGACGGCCTGACGCAGATTTACAATCGCCGCTATTTCAACGAGGCCCTAGAGCGCGAGATGAATCGTTCGCAGCGCTATCAGCGCAACCTCTCGCTCATCATGTTCGACGTCGACTTCTTCAAGCGAGTCAACGACACCTTCGGGCATCTGGCGGGAGATCATCTCTTGCGGCACATCGCGTCGACCGTGAAGCCACGGCTCCGGCGCGACGACATCCTCGCTCGGACCGGGGGCGAGGAATTCGCCGTGCTCCTGCCCGAGATCCCGATCGACGGCGCGCGAATCACGGCGGAAAAGATTCGTCGCATCGTCGAAACATCGCAGCTGATCCACGAGCAAAAGGTGATGCGGTGCACGATTAGCCTCGGCGTGGCCGGTCTCCGAGGCGACGAGGCTGGGCCGGACGCCTTTTACAAAGCCGCCGACGCGCTCATGTACCAAGCCAAGCAGGCGGGTCGCAATCGAGTAGCCGGCTGACCTTGGTCACGGCCAGTCGGCAAACGTCCTGGGACGGGCCGACACGCGCATCTCGAGCCAGTTTCGCGCCTGCTCGGTCGGGCACGAACATCGCAACCGATGTCCGTACGGCGGCGCGGGTTGCCGTCGAGGACAGAGAGGTAGCCATGGAAGAGCAAACGAAGAACATGAAGTCGGTCTACACAATCGTGGATCGCGGCGGCAAAACCTTTTGGGTGCGTATCGGAGTTGGGTTCACCAATCGGGACGGCTCACTGAACTTGCGGCTCGACGCCATTCCGGTCAACGGGTCGCTCCACGTCCGCGATTGGGAGCCCTACGAGAGGCGAGCCGATGCCAGCGACGCGCAGGCTCGCAGCCGTCCCGCGAGGCCGCGCGACACGTCCCAGGAGCCCGAGCCTTCACAGCGTGACGCGCTCATCTGAGGCAAGCCATGAACCGCCCCGTGCTTGGGGCCGCGTCGCGATTGGCGGCGCGCGTGTACGCTTCGCGGTTCGCGAAGCCCGGCGCGCGCGTCGCCCTGGTCGCGATAGGCCTGGCTTGTCTCGCTGCCATCGGCCACGGCGCTCTGGCCGGCTCAGTCACGGCCCCGCCGGTCGCCCTCGCGGCGGCGGTGTCGGCGGCGGGTGCCGCGCCCGCTACAGCTCCGACGGCGTCGACGCCATCGGTGCCGTTGACTGCCTCCGCGACTGTGGCCGCGTCGCCACCGACATCCCATGGGCCCGCGTCCTCCGACGACCCCGTCGTCCTCAACTCCGCGGGTTTAGATGACTTGCGGCGTCTTCCCGGCATTGGCGAAAAGCGAGCGACGGCGATTCTCGCGCTGAGGGCTCGCCTAGGGAGGCTACGGGCCATCGAAGACCTTATGAAGGTCAAAGGAATCGGGCGCGCCACGCTCAAGCGCCTCCGTCCGCTCGTTCGCCTTGACGCAAAGGTCGCGCCCGACGCGGGGGGCTCATAGCGATTGGCGGCGAGGACGGGCACGCCAGGATCAGAGAGAGATGGGCCTCACGGCTTCTGCGGCGCGTGGTCGTTCACAGCCTTGCGGAGCAAGGCGACGAGCTCACGAATGCGGTCTTGGCGGAGCTTGTAGGCGGACCGGTTGGCAATGAGCACGCTCGACACTCGAGCGATCTGCTCACGCTCCTCCAGGCCGTTTTGGGTCAGCGTGGCTCCTGTCTCGACGAGGTCCACGATGAGGTCCGAGAGCCCCGTCAGCGGAGCGAGCTCGACAGAGCCTTGCACGTGGATGACGTCCGCCTGAACCCCGCGGCGCGCGAAATGCTCCGCCGCGATTCGTGGATACTTCGTGGCGACGCGAGGCACCCCGACGGGCGACGGGCGATGCGTCACCCCGGCGACCACCATCCGGCATTTTCCTATCTCGAGGTCGAGCGGTTGATAGACGTCGCTTAGCCGCTCGAGTAAAATGTCGCGCCCGCAAATGCCCAAGTCGGCCGCTCCATATTCCACGTAGGTCGGGACGTCGTCGGGCTTGAGCAGGAGAAAGCGCAATCCCGCCGAAACAGACTCCCGTACGAGCGTGCGGTCGTCTGCCAAAAGTATGCTCACCTCGGCGCCGGCCTGCGCAAGGAGAGGAGCTACCGCGCGCAGTACGCGACCCTTGGGTAGGGCGATGGTCAGGGTGCTCTTCACGCCTCGGCTCCCTTGACTCGCTCGATCTTTGCCCCGAGAAGGCCAAGCTTCTCTTCGATCCGCTCGTAGCCGCGATCGATGTGGTAGACGCGCCGCACCTCGGTTTCGTCCTCGGCGATGAGCCCCGCGATGACGAGCGAGGCGCTGGCTCGCAAGTCGGTGGCCATCACGCTCGCGCCGTACAAGCGCTCGACCCCTTGGACCACGGCGGTGTTGCCGCGAAGTGCGATGCTCGCTCCCATTCGCTGAAGCTCGGGAATGTGCATGAACCTGTTTTCGAAGATCGTCTCGGTGATGACGCTCTCGCCGCGGGCGAGGCACATGAGCGCCAAGAACTGCGCTTGCATGTCGGTCGGAAAGCCAGGATGCGGAGCTGTCGTGACGTTGACGGGGCGAAGGGGCGCCGTCCTTCGCACGCGGATGTTTTGCCCCTCGGTCGAGATCTGAATGCCGGCCGCGCGCATCTTGACGACGAGAGCCTCGATGTCGCCGAGCTCCGCTCCTTCGACGACCACGTCGCTGCCTTCGCCCATGGCGGCGGCCACCATATAGGTGCCGGCCTCGATGCGATCGGGAATGATGGCGTGGTCGAACGGGGCCAGCTCGCCTCGGTCGGACCCACGAACGTGAATGACGTCGGTGCCCGCCCCGTCGACCTCGGCGCCCATCTTGTTGAGCACCCGCGCCAACTCTTCGACTTCGGGCTCGCGAGCGCAATTCACTAGCGTCGATCGACCCTTCGCCAGGGCCGCGGCCATCATCAAGTTCTCCGTCCCGGTCACGGTCGGAAGGTCGAAGTACACTTCGCTGGCTTTGAGCCGTCCCCCGCCTCCCGGGCCTTCGGCGATGACGTAGCCGCGCTCGAGCCGGATGGTGCACCCCATCCCCTCCAGGCCCTTCAAGTGCTGATCGATGGGGCGCGCGCCGATCTGGCAGCCTCCCGGGAGCGAGACCTTGGCGTGACCGAATCGAGCGACGAGTGGGCCGAGGACGAGAACACTGGCCCGCATCTGCTTTACGAGCTCGTAGGGAGCTTCCGGGCGCACGCTCGAGCCCGCCGCGACCGCGACTTCAGGAGTCGCGACACGGACCTCGCGTCCGAGAAAACGAAGGAGCGCCGCAGTCGTCTCGATGTCGCGGAGCGCCGGAACGTTGCGAAGCCGGCTCGCCCCGTCCGAGAGCAGCGTCGCGCACAGAATGGGCAGCGCGGCGTTCTTGGCTCCACTAATTCGAACCGAGCCCCGAAGCGGGCCCCCGGCACGTATGCGTATGGCGTCCACGATGTCCCTTTTGCCCGAATTCGATGGGCGGGCCAAGAGGAGAGCGCTCGAGCCCCTCGCTCTCGAACGGAGAAGACTACTTGCCCTTCGACTCTTTCTCGGCTCTTAGGCGCGCCCGGAGCTTCGAAGCGTAGGCCTCCTTGTTCTCTTGTTTTACGCGGCCGATCGCGAGCGCGTCGGGTGGAACGTCGCGCGTGATGGTCGTACCCGTCGCCACGTAGGCGTTTTGGCCGACCGTGACCGGCGCAACCAGTTGCGAGTCGCTGCCGATGAACACTCCCGCCTCGATGGTCGTCGTGTGCTTTTGGAAACCGTCGTAGTTGCAGAAGATCGTGCCTGCCCCGATGTTGGCACCGTCACCGATGACGCCGTCGCCCAGATACGAAAGATGGTTGGCCTTGGCCCCGCGGCCCATCGTCGTCTTCTTCGTTTCGACGAAGTTGCCGATGTGAGCTTCCTCGCCCAGTTGCGTTTCGGGACGCAGGTGGGCGAAGGGCCCCACGTGAGCGCGCGGCCCGATTCGCGCGTCGGTCGCGACCGAATACGCTTTGACCACGGCGTCGGCCCCGACAAGCACATTGGTCAGCACGCATCCCACGTCGATGACGGCCCCCTGCGCCACATGCGTCGTCCCGCGAAGTACGGCGCCGTACTCGACGGTGGCGTCGGCTTCGAGGGTGACGCCCGCTTCAATTCGGGCCCCGTCGCGCACGGTCGCGCCGCCGAGCCGCCACTTGCGTACGATTCGCTCCTGAAGGCTTTGCTCCACCTGCGCCAACTGCTGACGATCGTTGACTCCGACGAGGACGTCGGCCGACAGGCAAGCGGTCGCAATGACCTTGCCGGCTCGGTTTGCATGCGCGACGACATCGGTCAGATAAAGCTCCGACTGCGCGTTATCCGGGGCAAGCGCCGCGAGAGCGGTCCGAAACCATTCGACCGGTCCGACGTACAGGCCCGCGTTGATCTCCTCTACCGCGCGCTCTTCGTTGGACCGCAAGTCTCTGTCCTCGCGAATCTCGACGACCTTTTGTCCGACCCGAAGCACGCGCCCATATCCCGCCGGGCTTTCGACCACGCAGGTCGCGAAGGCGAGATCTGCCGGCGCCTTCGGGTCGTCGAGCTTCGCGGAGAGCGTGAGCAGGTCTTCGCCACGAACCAGGGGCACATCGCCGTTGACGATGAAGACGCGCCTCGAGGCGGAATCCACCGCGGCCACGCCCACACGGGCGGCGTCCCCTGTGCCTCGCTGGTCCTTTTGCAGCGCGGTCTTCACGCGGGCACCGGAAAACGCCCGCCTGAGATAATCCTCGACCAGCGTCCGCCCGTGGCCGACGACGACGACGACCTCACCGCATCCCGCGTCGAACGCCGCCTGCACCCCGAAATGCACGAGCGGCACGCCGCACACGCGGTGCATCACCTTGGGAAGCGCGGACTTCATGCGCGTCCCTTGGCCGGCTGCGAGCACGACGGCGGCAGTCGTTTCCATGGTGCTCATGATATCTAGCAGCAGTCTCCTCCCCTGACTGCGGGGTCTTCCTTGCTGTCCTGGAAGCCGAATCGAGCTCAATCGGTCGGTTGAGGCGACCGCGCTCCGACGACGACCGGCTCACTGCTTGCGGTGCCCGCCCGCGCGGCGCACGGCGCCTTGCAAGGCACGTAGACGACGACGGCCTCACCCGGCTTCAGTGTGTCGTTTCGCGATCGGCGGTTTATCCGCTCCATCGTGCGCGGAGGCACGGAGAAATGCTTTCCAATCGACTCGACGGTTTCACCAGCCTTGGCGGTGACCGTAGTGCGCCTGAAGCCCTTTTCTTGCTCGAGGACCGCGAAGAACTCATCGGATCCAACGGGAAGAACACGAACGTCTTTCTCGCGGAGAACCACGACGCCCGAGAGGTCCGCGTCGGGTGCGACGAAAGCCTGCAGTGTCATGCCTTCCTGGAGGCGAGCGGCGGCATCCAGGTCGTTCCAGCGCCGCAAGTCGTCCTGTGAAACGTGAAGCGCAGCGGCAATGTCTTTCAGCGTGTCGAGAGCGATCACCCGATAGAAGACTCGCTCCCGATCCGGGTAGACAAACAAGTCAGGCGGAACAACGACGCTTGTTTTCGGGCTGGAGGGGGCCGGCGCACTCTCTCCACCCGTGAGCGCAGGGACGAGCAGCACCGTACCGCCCCGAAGGACTTCGCCGGGCACGATGGCGTTGAGCTCCACGAGCTTTTGCGAGGTCGTCCGACGCGCCGTCGCTACTTGATCGAGCGTTTCGCCAAAACGCACCGTGTAGCGTTCGAGCGCGGGCTGGTCTTTCCGCAACCGTGACAACGCTTGTGCCGCTGCCGCCCCCTTGCCTTGGGGTACGTGCACCGTGTACGTCGCCGCGTCTCCGCCGTCCGCAGGCGGAGTCCGGGAGGCCCTTAGCTCGGGATTGAGGGCCTCGATCTCGTGCAGCGAGCAACTCGACGCCTGAGCTATCGCCGCGAGCGAGGTGGCTGGGGCGACCTCCACGTCGTCGGTCTCCACAGCGCCTTCGACCAGCAGGTCGCCGAAGCCGAACGCCGCGAGATTGTGTGAGATGACCGCCGCCGCTAGAATTTTCGGCACGTAGAGCGTTGTTTCCCACGGAAGGGTGCCTTCCGTGTGAGCCAAGGACCAGAAGTCGTTCGTGTTGTAGCGGCGAACAACTGAAGCCAGCCCCGCGTGTCCCATGTTGAACCCGGCGAGCGCAAGCTCCCAGCTTCCGAAGCGGCGGTGAAGATCGTCGAGAAACGTCACTGCAGCCTGGGTCGCAAGTGTCGGGCTGAGCCTTTGGTCGACCCAGTGATCGATCGTGAGCCCGTAGATCTTGGCTGTTTCCGGCATGAGCTGCCAGAGGCCGATAGCCCCAGCCGACGAATGCGCGGTCGCATCGAACCCGCTTTCGATCATGCACACCCACGCCAGGTCGTCGGGCAGAGACCTGCGCCGCAAGGCGCGCCGTATCATCTCGCGCCATCGCCCCGAATGGCGATAGAGATTGGCGAATGTCGTGCGACCGTAGGGGTCGTCGCGGAAGAACTTCAGGTACCGAACTACCCGCTCGTCCCAGCGGACAGGAAGATCCGGCATTTCGAGGGGCTCGAGCCACGACACGTCGATCCGGTTGGCCTCGGCTCCCAGACGCGCAGGCCCAGGTGGAAGGCCGGTGGCCACGACGTTGGGCCCCTCGCCACTCGACGGGAGCTGCCCTTCGGAAGGCCAATGGCTTGCGCGCGTGGAGGACGACGGTGCGGGAAAAAGCTCGAGCTCGGCCTCGCGCAAAGCCCGCAAGTCGGCGCTTTCCGCCCCGGGCAGGACATCGTCGCCGGTGGGTCCTCCCGCGATCGTACGGCGCGCGTTTGCGTCGCCGGCGCGAGCCGGCTTTGAGGTCGACTTCGGTCCGGGCGACGCGCTTGGCCCCCTCGATGACGCCTCGGCTGGCGCTGGGTGCGGCTCAGCGCCGTAGGCTGCCGAGGCGGCCGACCAGAGTACCCAGCCGGCCGCCGCGGCCGCGCGCCGCGCAGGACCCGTCGGCATCGGCGATAACGTCTCATGCGCAGCCATAACGGTCAAATTCTGGGGCCCTTGGGGCTTCGACCCGGTGACGCCGCAGGCGAGATCACGTAAAGCTGACAAAAGATGATCCCGGAAGCCGAGGTTCTTGCGTTCGACCCGAGCCAGGTCCTCGTCATGGTGCTTGCGGGCGGCGAAGGAAAGCGCCTCTACCCGCTCACGCTCGATCGGGCCAAGCCCGCCGTTCCTTTTGCGGGCCGCTATCGCATCATCGACATCGTTCTTTCGAACTTCGTAAACTCGGGTCTTGGCAAGATCAAAGTCTTGACGCAATACAAGAGCGCTTCGCTCGAAGAGCACATCGCGCGAAACTGGCGCCTGGCGCCCATCCTCGACCAGTACATCGAGGCCATACCCGCTCAGCAGCGAACCGGGAAAACCTGGTACCGCGGCTCTGCCGATGCCGTCTGGCAATGCCAGCACGTCATCAGCGACGAGCGGCCCGCTCTCGTATGCATCTTCGGCGGTGACCACGTCTACAAGATGGATGTGCGGCAAATGATTTCTTGCCACAAACAGATGCGTGCGGACGCCACCGTCGCAGCGATTCCGGTTCCACGAGAGACTGCCGGTGAGTTCGGAGTTCTCGAGGTCGACGCGACCGGGCGGATTCTCAAGTTTCACGAGAAAGTCGACAACCCGCCCCCGATGCCGGGCGACCCGACCCGGTGCCTGGCCTCGATGGGCAACTACGTGTTCGAGCGCGAGGTGCTGGTGCGCGAGCTCGAAGCAGACCAACCGCTCGCGGATAGCCGACACGATTTCGGTCGCGACATCTTGCCGCGTCTGGTGACGCAGGGCGCGTCGGTCTTCGCTTACGATTTCGCCACGAATCTCGTCCCCGGCGAGGAAGAAGGTCCCAACCGGGGATACTGGAGAGACATCGGAACCATCGATGCCTACTGGGAAGCGCAGATGGATCTCATCGAGATCCATCCCCAGTTCAACCTCTATAACTTCAGGTGGCCGATTCGGACTGGTGCGACGCACGACCCTCCGGCCAAGTTCGTGTTCCGCGACGAGGCCCAGGCTCGGGTAGGGATCGCGACCGACTCGATGGTAAGCCATGGCAGCATCATTTCGGGGGGCCGCATTCACCGAAGCGTGCTCGGCGTCGGGTGCCGCGTGAACTCGTTCAGCGAGGTCGAAGAGAGCGTGCTCTTCGAGCACGTCCAAGTGGGGCGGCACGCGAAGATCCGGCGCGCCATCATCGACAAGGACGTCGAGATCCCTCCGGGCACGGTGATCGGTTTCGATCGCGAGGCAGACCGTCAACGCTTCCACGTCACCGAGAGCGGAACCGTCGTCATTCCGAAGCGGGCGAAGCTCGACGAAGTGGTCTGACCTCGTGGAAGGCGAGCCCCGGTATCCTTACGTCGAGGCCCGCGTGCTGGCCGAGGATGCCGACGAAGCCGGGGCGCTCCTTTTCGAGCTTGGCGCGCAGGGTGTCGAGCTTCGTGACACGACGACTCTTCTGAAGGGCGAGCTTGGGACGACGATGCTCATCGCGAGCTTCGACGACTCTGATCGCGCTCGAGAGGTCGCCGCTCAGCTCCCAGTCGCGTGGTTGCCGCGTTTCGGCGAGGTGATAGGGGACACTTGGCGCGACGAGTGGAAAAAGCACTTCGAGCCGTTCGCCGTGTGCGCCTCCATCGTCATCCGGCCCCCCTGGCGCGCCTACGAATCCGCGGCCGGTGAGCGTGTCATCGTCCTCGAGCCCGGACGAGCCTTTGGGACGGGTCTTCACGAGACCACGAGCCTCGTGGCCCAAGCTCTCGCCGATCGCGCGGATCGCGTGCGGGGCTCCAGCGTTCTCGACGTGGGATGCGGAAGCGGAATCTTGGGTCTTATCGCGCTCGAGCTCGGGGCCAAAGCGGTGCGCGCCGTAGACGTCGATCCGGACGCTGTCGCTGTTGCCCAAGAGAACGCGGAGCGTAACGCTTGCGGCCATCGGCTTCGGGCGGAGGGCACGCCGATCGAAGACGTCGATGGGTTCTACGACGTGGTCTTGGCCAACATCGAAGCCACGACTTTGGTGCAGTTGGCTTCCGTGCTCACCCGCCGCCTGGCTCCGGGCGGCTGGCTCGTGCTGAGCGGCATTCTCCGTTCGCACGCTGACGGGTCGCAGTGGCCCGAGGTGCGCGCAGCGTACGCGGGGATGCGCGTCGAGGAGCTCGGCGAGAAGGGCGAGTGGCTTGCCGCGGTGCTGCGAGCGTGACGCCGCGGCGCGTGCCTCTGTCCAACGTCGCGGCTGGCGACAGGCGTCTAGAAGGCGCCACGGCCCACTATGTCGCACATGTCCTTCGGCTCGGGGCGGGAGACGAGTTTACCGCCTTCGACCCGGCTGCGGTTCGAGAAGCCGACGCGGTCGTGATCGAGGTCGAGCGCGACTCCGTCGTGATTCGTCTTGGCTCGGTGCGCGAAGGCTCCCTACGGGCGCCGCGTTCGATCACTTGGGTACAAGGGCTCGTCAAGGGCGACAAATGCGATGCCGTAGTCCGCGACGCTACCGAGCTCGGGGCAACCCGTATCGTGCTGTCGGCAACGCGCCGGAGCGTGATCCGACTCGATGTCGCGCGGGGTCTCGCCCGGCGCGCTCGGTGGACGAACATCGCCGAGCAAGCGGCTCGCCAGTGCGGACGCAGCGACGTCCCCGAGGTCGGCACTTCGAAGCGGTGGGAAGACGCCCTAGACTCGTGTGCGAGCGCCGATGTCCGCTTCTGCCTTTGGGAGGGCGCCACCGAGCCCTTGGCGCAGCCGCTGCTCGACGCGCTGGCGCGGGGAGCGCGCCTGGCCTTTGCATGCGGGCCAGAAGGCGGTCTCGACGAAGACGAAGTTCGTATCGCCGCCGATCGCGGGTGGGTCACGGCTTCGTTGGGGCCCCTCATCTTGCGCACTGAAACAGTGGCAGCGGCGGTGCTCGGAGCCGTCCTCATCTGGGCCGATTCATTCGGTGACGTTGCCCAGTCCCGCAGGATGGTTAGATAGAGAGCGAGGCATATGACCGAGCTTCGCCGAATACTCGTTCCGACGGACTTCACCGAAACCTCCGATCACGCGATCGATTGGGCGCTCGGCATGGCCGCCAAGGTCGGTGCCACTGTGACGCTCATGCACTCCTATGAGCTACCGATAATCGGGTTTCCCGACGGCGCAATTCTGCCGACGCCGGACATAGCCTCGCACATCGCGGACGCTTCCCGCTCTGCGCTCGATGCCACCGTCAAGCGCCTGGGTGGGCGCGGGATTGCGCTCGAGTCGGTGCTTCGCGAAGGGGTCGCTTATGAGGAGATCAACGCGGTAGCCGAATCGATCGACGCCGACCTCATCGTAATCGGGACTCATGGCCGCAAGGGCTTGGCGCGTGCCCTGCTGGGGAGCGTGGCCGAGAACGTCATCCGCACCGCGTCGCGGCCCGTGGTCACCATTCGCGACAAGCACGGCCACGCGTAGGGCCGATGGGGCGCCGTGAAGCCCCTTTCGGCGACCTAGGTCGATGGGCTCGCGGGGGAGCTCGGCGGGCTCGCGAGCGAGTTGATGTCTTGGGGGTCGAGTATCGCCTTGGGTGCGCCGCGCTTGGCGGCGGCGAGCATGGCCCGACCTATGCGCTCGGTCGTCGTCACCTGGTTCGGAAAAAGAGCGACCACGAGCGGGACAATCGGGCGAAACACGCCGTAAAGGATGCGGTAGCTTCGCGTGCGCGACGTGGCCCCGTGGAGGGACTGAATGAAGCCCGGCCGAAACATGTATGCCGCCTTGAACGGAAGCTTCATCAGCGCGTTTTCCGTCGCGCCTTTCACGCGCGCCCACATGACCCTGCCGCGCTCGGTGCTGTCGGTCCCCGCGCCCGAGACGTAGATGAACGTCGTCTGCGGGCTTTTTTCGACGAGAAGGCGCGCCGCGGCGATCGTGATGTCGTAGGTCACTTTCCGATATGCGTCCTCCGACATCCCCGCGGAGGACACCCCGAGGCAGAAAAAGCACGCGTCGCATCCGGCGAGGTCTTCGGCAATCGCAGAGAGGTCGGGGAAGAGGTCTGCGCGGACTAGCTCGCGCAGCTTCTCGTGCCGCTGCCCGGATTCGCTGCGCCCAATGGAGAGCACCTTGTCGACGTCGGCGTCGAGAAGGCACTCGCGCAAGACGCCCTGCCCGACCATCCCTGTAGCGCCGAACATAATGACCTTCATCGCTTGCCGGTATAGCGAGCCGCGCGCCACGCCGCCCGCCTTGTCATCGGCCGTCCTCACGTTCGTGTAGCATCAGCGCCGGACAAGCCTCGATGGCGACCCAAATGCCCACAGTGCGTTCCCTTCCCCTCGTGGGAAGCACGTTGGCGTTCCTCGCCAATCCGGACGGCTTCTTGGTCCGCTGCGCCTCGGAGCACGGCAGCGTGTTCAAGATGCGTTTTCTTGGCGAGGACGTCGCCTGCTTCGTCGGCCCCGAAGCCTTTCGGTTCGTCCTCGACCCTGGGCTCTTCTCCCGGTCGGGCGCGAGCCCTCGTTCGGTCGAAGAAATCCTCCACCCCCAAGCCGTCCCTTTTCTGGACGACCCGGCGCGCGCGCGGCGAAAGGCGCTCCTCATGCGAGTGTTCGACGACGACGCGCTCGCGGCCTACTCGGTCGTCGTCGAGCGCGTCCTTGGCCGCTACACGAAAAAGTGGGCGCAGATGGGGACCTTCAGCTGGGTGCCCGAGCTCACGTCAATGGGGCTCGCGGTAGCCGGGGCGCTCTTCATGGGCACAGATCCCGACGAGGATCATCTCGAAATCGAGAAACCAATTCTGCGCGCCTTCAACGGCATGTTGAATCTGCCCATCAACCTGCCCTTTACCCCCTATGGGCGAGCCATCGCCGCGCGCGACCTCATTCGCGCGAAGATCGCCGATGCGCTCGAGAGAGAGAAAGTCGCCCACGGGAACAACGCGCTGTCGCGTCTTCTGGCTGCGCGAACCTCCGAGGGCGAGCGGCTGTCGGACGACGAGATTCGTGTGGAGGCGCTCCACTTCTTCGGCGCGTACGTGCCCGTCATTGGCGCCATCGCGTTCGAAGCCATGTTTCTCGGTCGGATGCCCGCGATCAAAGACCGGGTGCGAGCTGAAATCCGAGAGACGACGCCCGAGGGGCCCGTCACGTACTCCCGCGTTCGCGAGCTACCCTACCTCGAGCGGGTCACCCGGGAAGTGCGCCGAGCCCGAACCGTCGTCCCGGTGACGTTCTTCGCGCGGGCCAAAGCGGACTGCGAGTTCGAGGGGGTCGCCGTGCCGCGGGGGATGAAGGCGATAGGCGCCATCGGCGCCACGCTTCACGATGGCCGGCTGTTTCCCGAGCCCGACGTCTTCGATCCGGATCGCTGGCTGCCCGAAAGGGCAAGCGTGCGCCAGAACGCGGCGTGGGTTCCCCACGGGGGCGGAGAGCACCTCTCCGGGCATCGCTGCGCTGGCGAGCGCATGGCGGAGCTCATGCTCAAAGCGTTTGCCGTGGTGACGCTGCGCGACTTCGATTGGGACTTGCCCTCCGATCAGACTTTCGCATCCACGACCGGTCAGCTCTTCGCGACCCCCGCGGGAGGCCTGCGGGTGCGCTTTCGACGCATTTAGAGGCGCGCGAATTTCGATGTCGCTCGTCTCCTACACGCTGGTTGCCTTCGGATCGCTCTTCTCGATCGTCGACCCCTTCGCCGCGGTTCCGACCTTCCTCGCGCTGGTCGGGTCGCAGCCACGCCCCGCCCAGGTACGGACGGCGCTTCGGGCCTCGGCGACCTGCTTCGTCGTGCTCACCCTTTTCGGGCTCGCCGGTGGCCTCATCTTCAACTTCTTCGGCATCACGCTGCCCGCCTTCAAGATTACGGGAGGCATTCTTCTTTTCGGCGTCGGGATGGAGATGATGCGCGCCAAGCACAGCGGCACGCGCGGGACGAGCGAAGAGGCGATCGAGGCCGAGACGAGAGACGACGTCGGCCTCATTCCTCTAGGCCTGCCGCTCCTCTCCGGGCCGGGCGCCATTGCGACAGTCATCGTGCTGGTCGGCAAAGCACGGAGCCTCGAGCAGCGGGCATGTCTCTTCATCGCCATCGCCGCGGTGAGCGCCACGGCGCTCCTCACGCTTCGATCGGCCGAGCTGCTTGCGCGAGGGCTCGGCAAGACGGGCATCAACGTCATCGGTCGTGTGATGGGGCTCATCCTCGCTGCCGTGGCCATGCAGCTCATCATCGACGGGGCCCACGAAGCTTTTCCCTCCCTGGCCCCACGGTCATGAAATCCCTGTACGTTTCACGCGGAGGCCGGCGCCTTCGGTCTCGAGCGATTGCCGCTCACTGCGTGGCAGTCCTTCTCGTCGTGGGCGTTGCGGCGCTCGGATGCACGACGAAGGCGGCCGACGAGAGCTGGGGCGGTAAGCCCGAGAGCGGCGCTCCTGCCTCTCTGGTGCATGCGGGAGTGAGCTGGGTGGCAGCGCCGGAGCGGGCCGATGTGGCAGCCCTCGTACGAGGTGAGTGGGCGCGGGCTTTCGCCGAGCGGCGGCAGCTCCTCGTTTATGTGGGCGCCGTCTGGTGTGAGCCGTGCCAGAGGTTTCACCATGCGGCGCAGGGCGGCGAGCTCGACGCGATCTTCCCCAACCTGACGCTCGTGGAGTTCGACCTCGATCGTGACCGCGACCTTTTGGCATCGGCCGGCTACACGTCTCGTTACATCCCCCTTTTCGCGGTCCCCAAGGAAGACGGAACGGCTTCGGGCAAACAGGTCGAGGGCGGCATCAAGGGCGACGGAGCCGTTGGCTTTCTCACCGCGAAGGTGAAAGATCTGCTCGGGCCGCGGTGACTGGATTGAGCCGATTGCAGCAACGTGGCTTCGCGTGGCCGCTGGCTTCGGCTTTGGCCCTGGGCTTCGTGGTCGTCGTCGGCGTTCTTGCGCGGGGCGCGTGGATGCCCCTCTTCCAACGTCACCACCTGCGCACGGCCCCGGTGGCCGGAGTCAAACCGGATGCGACCGTGGCGCTGCTTCGCAGCGACGCACAAAAGGCGTGCGAAGCGGGTGACTGGGCCGAGTGCACGGCGAAGCTCGACGTCGCCAAGTCGCTCGATCCCGCGGGCGACGAACTGCCCGAGGTCGCGGAGCTTCGCAGACGAGCGGCGGAGGCTCGGCGGCGCGACGACGCGACCGGTACCCACCCGCAACACCCCAGAATGGATGGCAGCGCCACTCGGCCCTGAGACGGTTCGATCGCGCGCACGCGTCGGGCGCTCCGACGAGTCACCTAGAGGCGACGCTCTATCCCTGCGACTTCAGGAGCTGCCTGAGCACGAACGGCAGGATCCCCCCGTGACGGTAGTACTCGCGCTCCTGGGGGGTATCGATGCGCACCGTGGCGTGCCACTCGCTCGTCGAGCCGTCCGGACGCTGCGCGCGCACCGTCGCCTTGCGACTCGCGATGGCTTCTTCGAGGCCTGGGACCGAGAACGACTCTTCTCCGGTGAGCCCGTGCGTGGCCGCGGATTCCCCCGGCAAAAACTCGAGCGGCAAAATTCCCATGCCCACGAGGTTGCTCCGGTGAATGCGCTCGAAGCTCTCGGCGATGACGACCCGCACTCCGAGAAGCTTGGGCCCCTTGGCGGCCCAGTCGCGCGATGACCCCGAGCCGTATTCTTTCCCCGCCAAGACGACGAGGGCGACGCCTTCGTTGCGGTAGCGCACGGCTGCGTCGAAGATGCTGATGACGTCGTTGCTTGGCAGATGGCGCGTCACACCGCCTTCGGTGCCAGGGGCGAGCAGATTCCGAAGGCGAACGTTGGCAAACGTGCCACGCACCATAACCTCGTCGTTGCCGCGGCGGGCGCCGTACGAGTTGAAGTCGGAGACTGCGACGCCGTGCTCGATGAGATACTGCCCGGCGGGGCCGTTTTTCTTGATCGAGCCTGCCGGCGAGATGTGGTCGGTGGTGATGCTGTCGCCGAGCACGGCGAGCACTCGCGCATGCGCGATTCCCGCTATCGGGCTCGGCTCACGCGACATGCCGTCGAAGTAGGGCGGATGTTTCACGTACGTCGACTTCGGGTCCCAGGCGTACTGGTCGCCCGGCGGGACGACGAGCTTCTTCCACTCTTCGTCGCCATCGAAGACTTGCCCGTAGACGCTCTCGAACATGGTTCGGTCGATGCACCCGGCGATTGTGTCCTCAACTTCGCGGCGCGTGGGCCAAACGTCTTTGAGCATGACGGCTTTGCCGTCCGCGCCGGTACCGAGCGGCTCGCTGTAGGGATCGAAGTCCATGGTGCCCCTGAGGGCGTAGGCCACGACCAGCGGCGGCGAGGCCAGATAGTTCGCTCGCACTTCCGCGTGCACGCGGCCTTCGAAGTTGCGGTTGCCGCTGAGCACCGCCGCCGCCACCAGGCCTCCTTGCTCGATCGCCTTGGAGACGGGCTCCGGAAGGGGGCCGCTATTGCCGATGCACGTCGTGCATCCGTACCCGACCAGATTGAAGCCGAGTTTCTCGAGATAGGGCGTGAGCCCGGCCTTCGCGAGATATTCCGTGACCACTTTGGAGCCCGGCGCGAGGCTCGTCTTAACCCAGGGCTTGCTAGTCAGACCCCGTTCGACCGCCTTTTTGGCCAGAAGGCCGGCGGCGACGAGGACGCTCGGATTGGACGTATTGGTGCAGCTCGTGATCGCGGCGATGACGACCGACCCGTGCGAGAGCTCGAAGTCGGTGGTGTCGATCCTGGCCTTGACCTTCACCTCGGAGCCCGAGGGCTTGCTCGACTTTGCCAGCATCTTGTCGAGGGCCGAATGAAAGCTCGCCTTCGACTCGGTCAGGCGCACCCGGTCTTGCGGCCGGGTGGGCCCCGCCAAGCTCGGGACGATCGAGGCGAGATCGACATCGAGGGTGTCGGTGTAACGCGCGCTCGAAGTGGCGGGCGTGTGAAACAGGCCTTGCTCCTTGAAGTAAGCCTCGACCAGACGCACCTGGGCCTCGTCTCGACCCGTGAACCGCAAGTACTTGAGCGTTTCGTCGTCGACGGGGAAGATGCCGCACGTGGCTCCGTACTCCGGAGCCATGTTCGCGATCGTCGTGCGGTCGGCGAGGGGCAGCTGAGCGAGGCCTGCCCCGAAGAATTCGACGAATTTCCCGACGACGCCTCGCTTGCGCAATATCTCCGTTACCGTCAAGACCAGATCGGTCGCGGTGGCCCCTTCGGGGAGCGCGCCCGCCAGGCGCACACCGATGACTTGCGGAATCAGCATCGAGACGGGCTGACCGAGCATGGCCGCTTCGGCTTCGATGCCGCCCACGCCCCAGCCCAGAATCCCGAGGCCATTGATCATGGTGGTGTGCGAGTCGGTACCCACGAGCGTGTCCGGGTACACGGTGCGCCCGTCGGCGCCGGCCATGACGACGCGCGCCAGGTACTCGAGGTTGACCTGATGGACGATGCCCGTGTCCGGGGGCACGACCTTGAAGTTTCTGAGGGCTCGCTGTCCCCATTTCAGAAATTGGTAGCGCTCACGGTTTCGATGAAGCTCAAGCTTCGCGTTCATCCCCATCGCGTTCGGCGTCCCGAAGGCGTCGACCTGGACGGAGTGATCGATGACGAGCTCGACGGGCTGAAGGGGATTAATCTTCGTCGGGTCACCCCCGAGAGCCTTCATGGCGTCGCGCATGGCCGCGAGATCGACCACTGCCGGAACACCCGTGAAATCTTGCAGCAACACTCGCGCGGGGGTGAACGCGATCTCTCGCGTAGGAGTGGCTGTGACATCGACGGTCGCGAGTGCCTCGATGTCTTCGGCGCGCACGGATGTGCCGTTCTCCGTGCGGAGCAGGTTCTCGAGCAAGATCTTGAGCGAAAACGGCAGCTTCGCGGCGCCCCCGTACTTCGCGTATACGCGATCGAGGCGGTAGTAGTCGTAGGAAGTTTGGCCAACCGAGAGCGTGGATCGAGAGGCGAAAGTGTCTTGCATGGCGCCATCGACACGTAGCTCCCGCGGAGCGCCGGAGCAAGGGTTGCTCTATACTGTTCGCCAAGACCCATGTGCCGGCTTCTTGGCATCGCCGCGAACGAGCCCACGGAGTTTCGAATCGTGCTTCGCGAGGCCCCGAGGTCGCTGGCCGCGCTCTCGCGCGAGCATCGAGACGGCTGGGGAATCGCGGTCTTCGACGCTCGCGAGGAGGCGTGGCGAATCGAGAAGGGCGTCTTGTGCGCAGGCGAGGATGAGCGCTTCCACAAACTTGCGATCGGTAGTTGTGGCGAGCTTCTGATCTCGCATATCCGGCAAAAGACAATCGGTGACTGCACGCTCACCAACACCCATCCGTTTGCACGAGACACTTGGGTGTTTGCTCACAATGGCACCATCAAAGACCTTGCCTGGCTTCAAACACAGGTCTCGGCAGAGCGGCGCGCGCAAGTCGCGGGAGAAACCGATAGCGAGCTTCTTTTCGCGTGGCTTCTGTCGTGTTTGGACGAGGTGGGAGTAACCCGGGAGTCGGCATCAGACCGAACGGACTGCGCTCTCGACGTCGCCGTGCGAACCGGTCGCGACCGGCACGGGTTTGGCGCGTTCAATTTCATCCTGTCGAACGGGTCCACTACTTATGCTCACAGGTTTGGTCGCTCAATGTTTCTTCTCGAGCGCGGTCGGCGCGACGAGGTCCGCCAGCAGCGCATGTCCGGCGATGGCACTATCGTCGAGACGCCGTGGTCGGGCGCCCGCACGGCGGTGTTCGTCGCGTCCGAGCACATCACCGACGAGCCGTGGCAACACGTCGAAGAGGGGACGCTGATTCGCATCGAGCGAACGCCCGTTCCCTACTGGCGCCTCATCTCGACGCCGCAGCTCGCTGCCGGATGATTCACAGGAGATCTCCTGTTTTCTCGTCTGAGGGCGTATTTAGAACGCCTTGTGGATGACTACTGGTGAGCTCGTGCCCCCGTCGCCCGGGGGCGTCGTGACGACGTAGACCACGTTGCTGCTGGGCGGCTCCGCCGCGAAGCTAGCGGAGTAGATACCCGCGGCGTAGGAGCTTCCGACGTTCAGCGCCACGGAATCGGTCGGGACGGCGACGTCGAGCTGGGCAAATTCCGCCACGGGTGTCTGTGCGGTAACACTGAGGAGCTGCGTCGCGGTGACGAGCCCGGGCATCTCCTGCACGCCGGTGTCTCCGTCGAGTATCACGACCACGCCTCCGGCCCGCGTGAAGGTCGCGAGCGTCGTCATCCACGTTGCCCCGAGCGCCGCGAGGTCGCCGGGGTTGGCGCCTGGCTGGTCCGCTACAAGAAGAACCCCATACTTGTCGATCGTGAGCCCGGTGGTGACGTCTGAATCGGTGACGGTCGAAGTGAGGGCGAGCGTTCGCCCGATGTTGGTCGCGGCCGTCCGCACGACGTACTTGATGTTGCTGAGAGGCGTCGCGCCTGCATATCGCTCGTAGCTGAGCACCGGTAGCGTTTGCGACGACTGCGGAAGGAGCACGGCGTTCGACAGCACCCGGGCCTGCGCTTGGGAGTAGCTCGTGTAGTCATGCCCGATAAAGACGAGCGCCCCGCTCGTTTCGCCGACGCACTGCGAGCTTTGGCAGATACCCGAGTAACAAGTCGTTCCACACGACCCACAGTTGCCCGGGTCCATCGTGGTGTCGATGCACTGGCCTGCGCAATCGACGAGAGGCAGCGTACATAGAGGCTCGTCGGCCGATCCGTCGCCACCGAGCTCACCATCCGAGGGCGCTGCATCGGTGGGCGTTGCGTCGCTCGAAGGACCACCATTGCCAGGTCCGTCTGTCGCAGGTCCGTCTGTCGCAGGTCCGTCTGTCGCAGGTCCGTCTGTCTGCGAGCCACCGCTCTCGGCGACGTCACCGCTCGCATCGCCCGCGGCGATGGCGTCGGGGCCGCTACTGACCTGCGCGGGCCCGTCGAGCGAGCTCCCGTCGCTTGGCCCCATCGGCCCGTCGAGCCCCGCGTCGGCGGCGTCGGGCGTCTGCGCATCCGTGCCGCTCGCGCATGCCCCGAATGCGCAAACGACGCCCGCAGCGCAGGAGATGCTGCAGGCGCCGCAGTTCTCGGGGTCCGAGTCGAGGTTGATGCACTGATTTCCGCATTGCGCGTACCCAGCCGCGCACGACCCGCCGACCACAGACTGGTCCTCGCTGCATCCTGTCGCGGGGCCGACGCCCGCGGCGCCCAGAAGCGAGAGCACGACGAGCCCACGCAAGAGGCGCCGGCTCACGGAAGGCCCTCTTTCGGTGGCGGCGTGGATTGCGGCTTTGGGGGCGGCGCCGACTGCGGCAGCGACGTTGACTCGCCCTGCGCATTCTTCACTTTGGTGATGATAAACTCCGCTCTCCGATTCTGTCGCCACTCGCTTTCGCTGTGCCCCTCCGCCCTCGGCCGGCTTTCGCCGTACCCGATCGTGGTCAAGCGGTCCGTGGCGACGCCGAAGAAGACGAGACGTTCCTTCACGGCCACCGCCCGCGCCTGGGAGAGCGCGAGGTTGTGCTCTCGGCTTCCGCGTTCGTCCGTGTAGCCGGTGATGTCCACTTCTTCGATGTCGGGATGCGCCGTGATAAATTGCGCGAGCTTTTGCAAGATGGGCCACGACGCGTGGTGCACGTGCGCTTGGTCCGTATCGAAGAGGATGACGTCGTCGTACTCGATGCGGTCCTTAATCACGTGCACTTGATCGCCGGCCGGCGGGCACCCATTGGTCTTGGGATCGTCGGTGTGCACGCCCGGCACGTCCGGGCAGGCATCGTCGGAGTCCGGGACGCCGTCACCATCGCGGTCGACGACGCGGGGCGGCTCGACCGGCTCGAGCAGCGGGGGCGGCGGCTCCGGCGGCGCCATGGCGGGGATGACGGGCGGCGGACGGCGCTCTGCGCCGAGAGCGATGTGGATGCCGACGAAGAGCACATGGGCGTCCTCGGGTCTGAGCGCGTCCTTTGGCTGAACGATCTGGAGGTAGCCGACGTACGGGCCGAGGTCGCACCGTCCGGTGCCGAGTCGCCAGTCGTAACCGAGGTCCGCCTCGAAGCCGAAGCGGTCGAGATCACCGCTGCGCACGTAGCCGGCGTTGGCGTCGATCCAAGGCCCTGCGACCTCGAAGAAGGGCCGCGCGCGGAGACCGATCATGACGGGAAGCGCTATCCCATCGCCGTGGTTCGCGATGGACGGGTCGACGGGGGCGTTGGTGTGCGGCAACCAGAGACCCCCGACCTCGAGCTGGCCACCCAACGCGCGTGAAAACGGGATCTCGAGGCCCAGCCGGCCCGCCGCCCCGATGCCGTACTCGTGCGCCTGAGGCTCGCCGAGCGGCAGCGCCCCAGCTCCGTCGAGATGCCACCGGACAGCCTCCGCGCTCCGGGCGACGCGAGCGAGGCTTAGGGTTGCCGCCAGACTGGCCGCCGCGAGGGCGAAAAGGCGCACGCGTCCAGCATAGAGCCGTCTTGCTCAAAAGGCAGACTCTTTGGACATGCGCCTAGGTCGAGCCCGCTCGCGGCTGAGTGCCCGAGCGGGCCACAGGGTCGGTCGCGAGAAGGGCGAAGAGCGCGTGGTCGAGCCACCGCCCTTGGCAGCGTTCGGCTTCGCGGGCGACCCCCTCGAAGTGGAATCCGAGACGTCGAATGACGCCCAGCGAGGCTTCATTGCCCGTCGCAGCGGCCACGCGGATTCTGTGGACGTTGAGAGGCCCGAACGCCCAAGTGAGGACCGTTCGAGCCGCCTCCGTCATGTAGCCCCGGCGAGCCCCGTCTATCCGTAGCCAGTAGCCGAGGTCGGCGCTTTGATGCAGATGCGCCAGAGACTCGAGACCGATGACGCCGAGAAACCGGCGAGTCGAGCGTTCGCGAATCGCAAATCGGAGCGCGCGGGTGTGATCCCAGTCCACGGCGCTCGCGTCGCAATAGCGCCAGCTTGCCTCAGGGTCTGTATTGAACGGAACCCACGGTAGCCATTTCTCGAGGTGCGCGCGGGACGTATCGACGGCCAGCCACAGGTCGGTTGCGTCGGTGGGCTCAACGGGCGTGAGGAGCAGTCGCTCGGTGTCGAGCGGGCGATGCCTCAGCTCTGCGCGGGGGGGAACAACCAGCATTCGGCGGAGAAATTACGACGAAATTCGAGCGAGAGCGAACGCGCAGGTCAGCGTGCGTCGGGCTTTCGCTGCCCTGGGTACATCGACACAGTCTCAAGCGCGGGCCGCTCGACGGCCTCGAGCGGGCTCGTGACGAGGTCTCGCCCGTCGCTCGCAAAGTATAGGCATTCGCCCGGTCGAGGCTCGCCCGGGCTGGGGGCGATCGACCCATTGTCGAAGAACTTGATGCCAGCGTCGATCCGGCCCGAGAGGGCCGAATGTCCCTGCATGAACTGGCCGGTCCGGCGGTCACGGACCGCCACGCAAAGGCCGTCGCGAAAGTGATACTCGGTGTTGCGGGTGACGTAGACGCGGTGTTTGCGGCGCTCCGGGCCCGCATATTCTCCTGCACGATCCGAGGTGCGAGCGCGCGCGGTGCTGAGTTGAGCTCCCATCGGGTTTCTCCTGGGCGAGCGAAGGAGCATCCGGCGCAGCAGTTTTGAGGGCCAAGTTTCTCGCCGCCGCGCGACCCCGGTTGGCAGCGCGGCATCGGAGCATTAGGTTAAGCGTCCGGAGAGTGAAGCTATGGCTGGCGCGAATGTCCTCGAGATCAACGACCTGAATTTCGACAGCGAAGTCCTGAAGTCATCCGTTCCATTCCTCCTTGATTTCGGCGCCGTCTGGTGTGGCCCCTGTCGGGTTTTGGCGCCCATCGTCGACAAGCTGGCCGATGAGCTCCAAGGCAAGGCCCGCGTCGGCAAGTTGGACATCGACGAGGCACCGGCCACGGCCTCGAAATTTGGCATTCGCGGTGTGCCGACGGTCCTGGTCTTCAAGGACGGCAAGGAAGCCGGCCGGCACGTGGGAGTTACGAGCAAAGAAACGCTCGCGAAGCTTCTGGGCGTCTGAAAAAAAGGGCATCTCCGGCTGCCACATCTTCTGAGCTTGAACAGGGGCAGCCTGACCGGGTCGTCATGGCTACCGTAGCCTCGGAGCAGGACGTGCCCGCCTCGGGCGAGCAGGCCAAACGGATCGCTCGCAGGTCGCGCTTCATGCGCGTGCTCCTCGGGGTCACGGCGCTCGTTCACATCCCTGTGGCCCTGGGCGTTGGAGAGCTCGCGGTGCGGCTGGGTTGGCCGCGGCTCACGGGCGTGATTTGGGCTGCAGCGGGCGTGGCTCTCTTCGCGACGCGAGTGCGAGCGACACCCGACCGGCGCAGCGGCAGCGCCCTACGGGCCGCGATAGACGTCCCCTTTTTCATTCACTGGTGCGCCGCAGTCTGGGCGCTCGTTCCTTCGGTGATTGGCACCCTCGTGGCGCCCGTCGTCTCGTTGATTCGCGGCACGCCATTCGCCCTTCCTACGGGCGTGTACATGTGGAGCTATCTCTCCGGGCTCGCCGTTTGCGGCTACGGCATTCTTGTCCGGCGTCGCTTGTACCGCGTGGTCGAGCGCGAGGTCGCGATCCCCGGCCTCGATGCGCGCTTGGTGGGAATGCGAATCGCTCATTTGTCCGACCTGCATATCGGAGGGCTCACGCCGCGGTCCTGGGGGCTCGCGTGGTCGCGGGCCGCCAATGAGCGCGATCCCGATCTCGCGGTGGTCACGGGCGACTTGGTGACGAGCGGGACGGAGTTTCACGAGGATGTCGCGGACGTCATCGGCGAGCTTCGCGCGAAGATGGGCGTGGTCGTGTCGCTCGGCAACCACGACTACTTTGGGGACGGCGAGGCCCTCACCTCCACGCTTCGAACGCGCGGGGTCTCTGTGCTGCGCAACGAGGGGAGAGTCCTCGAGTGGCAAGGAGCCCGGCTCTGGGTCGCGGCGATCGACGACACCTGGACGCGGCGCGACGACGTGCCGATGGCGATGAGGGATCGCCCGGACGGCGCGACCACGATCTTGCTCGCCCACGATCCGGGCACGTTCAACGCGGCATCGGATGCGGGCGCGGAGCTCGTTCTCAGCGGGCACACGCACGGCGGCCAAATTGCGATGCCTTTCGTCCAGCGCGCCGTGAGCCTTGCGATGTTCACGTACCCTTATCGCCTTGGCTTGTACCGGCGCGCTCGTTCTGTGCTCTACGTGCACCCGGGCCTCGGCACCACCGGGCCCCCGTTGCGTCTGGGGGTTGCCCCCGAAGTCACGATTCTCGTACTGAAGCGCGGGGAGAACTGAGCGAAAGGTACGGTGGATCAGGGTTCACCCAAGTCTACGTACTCCATTCGGGCGAGAGGCTCGTCGGCTCCGTAGATGGCGAGGGGCGCCAGGGCGCGCGCGAGGTTGGCGATGGCCGGCGGCAGGCTCTGGAGCGCCCCAGCGACCGGCTCCTCGACGCTCACGCCCACGGTGTCTAGCGCCCATTGCACGAGCGAGCGACTCTCGCGTGGCAGCTCCTCGATCGGTGCGTCACTCGGCAAGTGAGCCGCCTCGCGCGCGGCATCGAGCGCCTCGCGCAGACCGCCTAGATGGTCGATGAGGTGCCGTTCGATCGCCTGCTGTCCCAACCAGACGCGACCCCGACCCACGGCGTCGATGTCCGCTTTGGCCATGCCGCGCCCCTGGCTCACGCGGTCGAGGAAGGTGTCGTAGAACTGGTCGACCTTGTGCTCGAGCTCGTGCTGCTCGTCGGGAGTGAAGCCGCGGAACAGCGATTCGGCGTCGGCCCGCGGCGTCGTCTTGTAGGTGTCCGTCGTCACCCCGATCTTCGCGAGCAAGCCACTCAAGTCGGCCTTCCCGTAGAAGACGCCGATCGACCCGGTCACCGTCAGCGGCAGGGCGTAGATGTTGTGGCTCGCGCTTGCCACGTAGTAGCCGCCGCTGGCGGCGACGGCGCCCATGGAGACTACTAGAGGCTTACGCTTGGCGAGGAGCATGAGCTCCCTCCACATGACGTCGCTCGCAAGCGAGGAACCGCCTGGGCTTTCGATGCGAAGCACGACAGCGCGAACGCTTCCGTCCTCCCGAAGCTCGCGAATGGTGTCGGCCATCGAGTATGAGCCGGCCAGCCGCATGTCGAGCAGCGGGATCTGCTGGGACCGGCCATCGACGATGTCCCCGTCCAGGTAGAGGAGGGCGAGCTTTCCCCGCACCCCGAAGGTCGCGGGCGCGCTCGCTTCGACTTGGTCCTTCGCGTAAGCCACCTTTCGGCCCACGAGCTCCCGGGTCGCCTGCTCGAGCTCGTCGTCGTAGGCGAAAGAGTCGACCAGCCCCGCTTCGCGCGCTTCAGTCGCCACGAACGGTCCCCGGAGGCTGACCTCGCGCACGCGTTCTTCGCTCAAATGGCGATATAGCGACAAGTTTCGAACGAACACCGCCTCCTGATTGCGGAGAACGTCGACGTAGTCCTCGTGCGCGACCGAGCCGGCGTGCTCGTTGGTGAACTGCTCGGGCGCGCTTTTGTGCGGGCCTATTCGGACGAAATCGGCCTGAACGCCTATTTTGTCGAGTAAGCCCTTGAGATAAACGTATTGGGCCGCGAGACCCGCATAGCGAATGCCGCCGCCCGGTGACAGCACGATGCGATCGGCGCTCGCGCAGACGTAGAGGGCCTTGGAGCCGGCGTTCTCGAGCGAGCAGAGCACCTTCTTGCCGCGGGCCTTGAGCACACGGATAGCGTCGGCCACTTCTTCCGCGTGCGCGAAGGAGCTTGCGGGCTCGGCCCGAACGACGAGGGTGACGGCGTCGATGTCCGACTCCGTCGACAAGTGCCAGAGCCGGCGGAGGAGCGCGACGTGCCCGCGCGTCGAGGGCGTTTGTTCGAGGCGGATCCACACAGCATGCGCGGGTTGAACGATCCCCGCCTGCGTGTAGCCCGCGATCGCCGCCGTTGCATACTCGGCCGCGGTGCCCGGGCTTCCCAGGCCATCGCCGAAGAGGGCGCCTCCCCCCGCGCTGAGACCCCGGAAGTGTAGCTCGAGGCCGGCCGTGCCGACAATCCCCTCGTGCTCGCTCCAGAGGTGCGCGGCCTCGACGCTCCCGAAGACGCGCCCGACTGTCGGGATGTCGATCCCGAGGGTGCCGCGCGGCGTCCATTGATCGGAACCCTGCCAATATTGCATCTCGAGCCCGACATCGATGTTTCGCCGCCCGGTCGGCCGGAAGGCGACGGCCATCGTGTAACGTCCGTCGAGGACGGGCAGGCTCGATCCCGACAGGGACGGCTGTAGCGTCGAGCTCGGGCGATTGAAATCGTGAGCTACAGCGGCAAATCCCAAATGCGGAATCGGGCGCCAAGAGAGGCCGGCGCTGATGCCGAAGAGGCCGTCGACCGCTGCGTTCTGCGAGTACGACCGCTCGAGTGAGACTCCGAATGCGGCATGCTCACCGAGCTTGGTCGCCAAGCCCCAGCTGACCCAGTAGTAATCGCTGCCCCGATACGGGACGCCCACGCCGACGCTCTCGGCTGCGCCCCATGGCGGCTGAATGAAATCCACGCGAAGCGCGGTCGACAGACCAAAGGGCAGTGGAGTGCCTGCCCCCCACCCGTGTCCGCAACCTACCTTGACGGCCTCGTCGGGGCATCGCACCCACGTCCACCGCAGCTCGGGCCCCGGCAGCCACGCGAGGTTGGCGGGGTTGAGCACCAAAGCCTCCGTCGTATCGTCGGAGGCCACGCTTCGGCCCGGCGCCGTAACGTGCTCGGCGCTCGTGGGTAGGGGATCGGCCCGTACGGCGACGGAGGAACACCAAACAAAAACCGAGACACCGAACGCGCCTGCATCCTTCAGCCGCATGCGAAGGGTCACGGCCGCTCGCGGTTTAGTTGGTGCCGGCGTCTGCGGGAAGCGAGCAAATGTTGATGTTGGCGGTCGGGTTGTCGATTGGGCTCGCGGTCACGCAAGAGGTGCCCGGGAAAGACTGACAGTCGGCATTTGTCGTGCAGCCCGGAAAGCAGCTGTCGATATTGTCGCCGTTTAGGATGCAATAGTTGCTTTGGCCAAAGAGGTTGACGCTGTTGACGTTCTGCCCCGCACAATCCGTCGCTGTCGTGCACTGCTGCGTGCACCAGTTCGAGCATGTTGTCGCGTTGCCAGCGCAGTCGAAGTCGGTCATGCAGGGGTCACCGATCCCCATGGCCGGACACGGACCGTTGTTGGTGGGACCGCAGTTGCTGGTGGCGCAAGTATTGAGCCCAAGCCACAACGCCGCTCCTGTCGGGAAGTTTTGCTCGCAAGTGCACGGGTGAGTCGCGCAGTTCGCCTCGCACTCGCTGAAGCTCATGCAAGCGGCGTTTCCCTGGCAAGCGGTCAACTGGTCCGAGCACATCGTCTGCTCGCACGCGATGCAACCCGGGCTCGTCACCGACCCCGAGCTAACGCTCCCGGACGCGCTGCCAGACGTGCTTCCCGACGCTCCGACGTCCGAGCCGCTCGGGGCGCCGACCTTGTAGCTCCCGTCGCCGACGACGAGCTCGCAGCCCTCCACGGCCGTGCCGAGGCTTAGGCCGACAATCGCGACAGTCGACCAGACGAAAAGGCGAGCGCTCATGGAAATGTACCCCCCACTCCCGCCGACCCGGGCCCGACCCAAGGACGAACATCGATGCGTGCCGTTCTCGGGCTCTCGTCCGAGTGGGCCGATACGAAGAGGATTGTGCCTACGGCCGCCCCGACGATGCCCACCCCAATCCCGATCGTCGAGAGCAGCGAGTCCGTGCTCATCGAATTGATGTCGCTTTGCGACGACTGGGGACAGGACTTGGGGCACCCGGCGGTGGAGTCGAGCCGGGACTTGTCTCCCAAGGCAAGCACGCCGAATATCGATCCCACGACCAGGCCCGTCGCCCCGATCCCGTAGACGACGAATGCGCCCGTGTGATTTGGAGGCGACCCCTCGGCGGGCGGAAGCGGAGGCGGAGGCGGAGAGGTCACGGTTTGAGGGGATGCATCCGTAGACGGGCTCGCCGGCGTTCCGGCGGCCGGCGATGCGCCCTCGAGCCGCAGAGAGAGGCGCTGCGACTGGCCATCGGAGAGAGAGACGTCGGCAGCTGCCGCGGAGACGCCTTGCGCGGTTGCCACGACGTGGTGGGCGCCCGGGTCGGTGGGGCGTTCGTTGTCCAGCAGCACCGAAGGCACTTGCTCGCCGTCCACTGTCACCTGAGGATCGACACCCGCAGGGTGATCGACGTGAATCGTCAGCTTCGCGATCCTAGATTCGGCGGCGTCGAACAGCGATTGGGCGTGCTGCTTGGCGTCGACCCATGACTTGGGCGAGTTGTCGGGCAAGCTCTCGCGCAGCACTCGGTTGAGGATCTCGGTCCCCGCCACGAGATGGCCCACTTGGATGTCGCATTGTCCGAGCCACACCGCCGTGGTCGGTGCGTGCAAGAGCGCCTCTGCCCTCGACAGCTTGTCGATGGCGTGAGCGCAATCACCGGCCATCGCGAGCTTCACGCCGTCGGTCCCCAGCATGCGCGCCGCAGCTTTCTGTTCGTCGCTCGCGGGGGCTGTGCCATCGCCGCGCGCTATTGCCGGAATCGAGAGCACCGTAACGAGGCCGCCCAAGGACAGTGCACGCAGGCGCTTCATGATTGGTTCAGTACCCTAGATCGATCTTCGATGGGGAAGGAGATGCAGGAGGCGGCTTGGCGGGGGGGCCCGCCTGCGCCGCGGCGTGAGGCGGGGGCGGCGCGCTGTGCGGGGAGGGTTTGGCGACGACGCCCCCGGCCGCCAGCGTTGGGTGCGGTCCGGGCGAGGGTACGACGGAGGAGGCCGAGTCCGAAAGGGTAAGCGTCGCGGGAGGCGCCGAAGGTGCCAGCTTGGTCGCCGGGGGAAGACTTGCCGAGGGTGCCTCCGGCGGCACGACGGAGGCGGACGTGGCCTGCGACTCGTGATGGCGCGACATGAAGAGCGCAAACGCGACGCCGCCGGCACCGACCAGCGCCACAGCGCAGATCGCAATCGCCACACCGGCGCGCGATCGCGGCAGGCCGGCCGAGCTAATCGAGACATTCGCGGCCGACACGCTCTGTGCCGAGGCGGCGTTCAGTCCCGGCGTGACTCCCGAGTCGAGTAACGTGGGCGCAAAGTTCGGGCCCGAGCCGGAGCCAGGGTACTTATGGTCTCCCGACAGCGCTGGCGCTCGTGGGACGGCATCGCCGACCGCCGCGCGCAGTGTGTCGATGAATTCTTGTGTCGATGCGCAACGTGCAACGGGGTCGCGCGCGCAGACGCGATCGAACCACCCTTCGAGCGCGGGGGGCACGCTGACGAATCCGCCGATCCTCGGTAGAGGCTCCGTGCAAATCTTGAGCAAGATGTCGCCGAAGGACTCGCCGTTGAACGCGACCCTGCCCGTCAGCATCGTGTAGGCGACGAGGCCGAGCGAATAGATGTCTGTCCGGTGATCGACGCCCCTCAGGCCGCGCGCTTGCTCCGGGCTCATGAAGAGCGGGGTTCCGAGGACCGTCCCCGTCTTGGTCGTCGACTGATCGCCGTCGGTCGGCTGAGAGAGCTTGGCGACGCCGAAGTCGAGAATCTTTACGATGTAAGCCTCGTCGTCCGGCGAGGTCGCCAGAAAGATGTTATCGGGCTTGATGTCTCGGTGAACGATTCCGAGCGCATGCGCTCGGCCCAGGCCTTTGCAGCACTGCGCCAGGATGTTCACCGACTCGGCGAGCGAGACAGGGCCGACGCTTTCGATGCGGCTCTGGAGGTTCTGCCCGGAGAGCAGCTCCATGGCGATATAGGGAGTGGAATCCTCGAGCGTGCCGCTGTCGTAGACTTGGACGACGTGACGAGATTGAAGTCTGGCGGCGGCCTTGGCTTCTGCGTCGAACCGACGCAAGGCGTCCGGAGAACGAACGAACTCACGCGACACCAGCTTGATGGCGATTCGGTTGCCGAGCCCCAAATGGGTGGCGCTCCAAACCGAGCCCATGCCGCCCTGGCCGATGAGCGCATCGAGGCGAAACTTGCCGGCGACGACGAGCCCGGCCCGCGCGACGTCCGAGGTAGGCCCATCCTCCATCTCGCCCTCGACTATAGCAAGAGCCGCCTTGGAAGACATACCCGTCAGAACTGCAGCGTCAGTGCCGCCCCCTCTGCACGAGCGGCGCTTTCGAACGATATCGGCTCGGATTTGGAGACGGGCGGCGACAAGGTCAGAGGGGCGACCGCGAGTGATGCGGAGTCGCGCTGCGTGAGGAGGACGGCCGCGACGACCGTGGACGCGACGAGCGCGCCGATACCCCCGACCAAGAGGGGGCCATCGAGGGCGTTTCGCGCGGAACAGTATCCGGACGTATCTCCGCACCGGGCCGACGCGACGATCATGAGCACTCCGCCCACGGCGCCCGCGACTCCGACAATGACGCCGGCAGTTCGAAACGCGCTGCGATCGACGTATTGCCCGTGAAGAGCGAGCGGGCCTTCCATGTCGATGGCGCCATGGGCGGCAACGGGCGGCCCGCCACCCTTCGAAAGCGCGAGATCGTAGAGCCCCGCGGTAAGCGACACCGCGCACGGCCCGTTACAGATCGGCGCATAAACGGGAACGTATCCCCGGCTCTGCCACCAGCCGCGTCGGAACACGGTCACGCGCTCGACGGGCAGTTGTCCTGTCCTCATGAGAAGAGACAGACCAGGCTCGGCGGGCTCGAAGTGAACTTCACTCAGCCGCGCCGGGTTCGTCGGGGGCACCTGCGCGTGGGCCGCTCCCGCCGCCGCTAGCGAAAGCGCAATTACCAGCCCGCCGATGACCTTCACCTTCGCTATCTTAACAGCTAACTTCCCCGCACGCGCCTGATGATGGCGCCCGAGCCTCCACTCCGCAATAGCTGCTCGCCCTCCCTAAGCGACACGGTCGGAGCTGGTGGCTCTTGTACGCTCGGGGCTGCGGCGGAAAGGCCCGCAAGATCGGAAGGTTGTCGCCGAGACGCGCGTCGGGGTGCGCGAAAAGGCGCGGCCGCCGGGGGCTCCAGCAGATCGCTCGGTACCGTGATGTCGAAGGGATCTCGGGCCGCGGAAGACGAGCGCTCCTCGAGAGCCCGGCTCATTTCGTCGGCCTCGCCCCTGCGCGCGCCCCCCGACGCTGTAGCTGCGTTTTCATGCGTCGTGGTTCGAGCCGACGATCGGGTCTTGCGGCGGCGCTCGAGCGCCCGAGTGGCTTCCGCGATCTCGCCGAGCGAAGCCGTCCTCAGCGCAGCGAGCAGATCCAGGACGAGATCATCGGTCCGCTCGCGAAGCCTCTGCCTTCCCGTCCCGCCTCCGCTGGTCGCGGCAAAGCGCCTCGCCAGCTCGTCGATAACCGCTTTTAGCAAGACATATCCCCGCGAAACATTGGCGACACACGCCACTCCGTTCTCGAGTCCCCTTGTCCGTCGAACCCGTGCGGCGGACTTTCGGAATCGAGTGTCAGACTCTCTGTCAGTGGCACGAGCAGCTCTCGAGGTCCAGCGATATTTAGGGGCCGGCGAGGCCGGATTGACGCAGAAGGGCGTCGACACTGGGCTTTCGGCCACGAAACGCCACGAACAGATCCATGGCATCTCGAGAGCCGCCTTGCGCCAGAATCGAGTCGCGAAAGCGGTGCGACGTTTCGCGCGCGAAACCGCTCTCTTCGAACGCGGCGAAAGCATCGGCCGACAGGACTTCTGCCCATTTGTAACTGTAATATCCCGCCGCGTATCCACCCCCGAAGATGTGGGCGAAGCTGTTTGGCATGCGGCTGTAACTCGGAGGATGCAGCAGGCTAATCTCGCGACGCGTCTGGGAAAGCGTTTCTAGAACGGATCCTTTTCTCTCCGGATCGTAGTCCCGATGCAGACGAAGATCGAAGAGCGCGAACTCGATCTGGCGAAGGGTCGCGAGGCCCGTGGCAAACGTGCGGCTCGCCTTGAGCTTCGCGAGAAGCGACTCAGGAAGGGGGTCCCCAGTCTTCCAGTGGCGCGCAAAAGTCCTCAGCGTGTCCCCGTCGTAACACCAGTTTTCCATGAACTGGCTGGGAAGCTCGACGGCGTCCCATTCGACTCCGCGGAGCCCTGACACGGCGGGCTCATCGACCCGGGTGAGCAGATGGTGCAGGCCGTGGCCGAACTCGTGAAAGAGAGTGAGCACTTCAGCGTGCGACAAGAGCGCGGGCTGACCCGCGAGGGGTGGGGCGAAGTTGCCCGTGAGGTAGCACGCGGGGTCTTGAGCAGCGACGGGCGTGCGCCGGCGGCCGAGGCATTCGTCCATCCACGCTCCACCTCGTTTGTTCTCGCGCGCGTACGGATCCAAATAGAAAAGGCCGATTCGGTTTCCCGTGGCGTCGCGAACGACGTAGGTCGTGACGTCCGGATGCCAAGTCGCGACGCCGGCGGCTGAGTCGATTTGTATGCCGTAAAGGCGCTGAACCAACGCGAACATCCCGGCAATGACTTCAGGAGCTTGGAAGTAGGGCCGAAGATCGTCCTCCGCAAACCCGAGCTTGCGCTCTCGCAGCTTTTCTAGGTAGTAGGGCACATCCCACGACTGCATCTCGGTTAGCCCATCGCGGTCTCTGGCAAGTGCCTTGAGCTCGCTGAGCTCGAGCGCGGCGCGGGGGCGCGCGCGCCCGCTCAAGTCCAAGAGAAATCGCTCTACGTCTTGCGCCGATTTGGCCATCTTCGTGGCCAGAGATAGCTCCGCGTAGTTGGCGAAGCCGAGAAGCCGGGCCTGCTCGTGGCGGAGGGCGAGGATTTCGTCCATGAGCGGACCGTTGTCGAATGAGCCCGCCAAAGGCCCCTGGTCGGAAGCTCGGGTTGCATAGGCTTCATAGAGCTGGCGGCGAAGCTCGCGGTCGTCGGCGTGGCTGATGACGGCGTCGTAGCTCGGAAAGTCGAGCGTGAGGCGGAAGCCCTCGCTGCCATGCGCCCCCGCCTTGGCTCGCGCGGCAGCCCGACCTTGCGCGGTCATGCCGGTCAGACGACTGTCATCCGGCACATCGAGGCTCCATGCCTGGACCGCGTCGAGGACGTTCTCTTGGAACTTGGCCTCGAGCTCGGGGAGTCGCATCGCGATGTTCCGGAAACGTGCTCTCGCCTCCTCGGGCAGCGCCACTCCGGAGAGCTTGAAATCGCGCACGGCATTGCGGATCGTCTTCTGGCGACCGAGAGGCCAGCGCTCGATATCCGTCCCCGTTTCGAGCCCAACATAGGCACGAAAGAGAGCCTCGTTCTGCGAGAGGCCCACGTGATACTGCGTCACCTTCGGTAGGCACGCGTTGTGCGCATTGCGCCAGTCCGCGGTGCTCGTCACGGAAAACAAGTGGACGACCGGCCCCCAGGCGCGCGCGAGCCGCTCGCCCATGTCTTGCAGCGGTTCCAGGAGAGCGTCCCACGCCGCGCTCGGCCGGGTGGCGGCGGCCAAAAGGGCAGCAAGCTTCGACCTATTCTCCGCCAAGATGGCGTCGATGGCGGGCTCGGCGTGCTCCGGCCGAATCCGATCGAAGGCAGGAAGCGGCGAGTCAACCGTCGCAGTCAGAAGGGGGTTATCCATGCTCGTTCTCTCTTTCTCAATGCAGCTCGACCGACGCCAGATTCAGCATCGACCGACGAAGTACGCGAAGGCGCACGTAGCGCGCGGCGTCGGCGGGCATATTGTCGCCCCACGTCGTGAAGGGCGCTTCGCGTCGGGCCACTTCGCGCCAGCTCTTGCCATCGACGCTGATCTCCACGGCGAGCGGTAGCGCCCTTTCTTGGCAGCAGTCGCCCCGGTTCGTGATGTCGAACCTCCGTAGCACCGTCTCCGCCCCGAGGTCGAATTCGATCCAGGGCGAGGCTTCCTCGCTCGTATGAAAAAACGTGCTGTAGGCCAGCTGGGGCCAGCGTTCTCCCGTGCCGGACGCAGCAAAGCCGTAGCCGGGGAGCACGCTGCTGACGCGCCAATGTGCGCGTGCCGCGAGGTCGGTGGGATCGGCGGGATCGAGGTCCTTGCGATGAAGCAGCTTCAGACCGGGCCGTTGAGCGATGACCGTCGCCTGCCCGGCCGCAAGAAGCCGCTCGCCATTATTGCTCCCTTGACTGGAGACGCCGTAGAGAAAATAGTCCGCATCCGTCGAGTCCCGGAGGGTTTTCATATTGAGGTGTGAGAGGTGGGGCATCTCCTGCTCACTCACGCCGATCGAGGCGTCGCGGGGGACGAGCGCGTCGAGCTCGAGGAGATCCCGGTGTTTTTGTCGATCCGCGTTCGTCGGCCGGGTCATGGCCATCGTGACGAATCCGCCCTTGATATGGGCTCGGGGCGGGATCGCGCCCCAGTGAACACAGCAGAGGAGCGTGCCAATCACGACAGCGCCGAGTGCGGCGCGTCGGCGCGCCGTGTCCCCCATCGAGGCCATGGCGAGGGCGGCGGCCGGGAAAATGTACGGGATGAAGTTTGCCGAGTATTGGAAACCGATGTCGATGGTGGGCGGGTACTGGGTCGAGAGCAGAGTGAGGATCGAACCGTGCACGAGCGAGACGGCCAGATAGCTGCGCCGCAAAGGGAGAAACGCCAGCGGCACGAGGATCTGCAGGGCGTAACGGAGCTTGTCGGCCGTGAGCAAGGTCGAAAAAACGTAGGCCGGATTACTGATGAGAGTCGCGATCACTCCCCCGTAGTTCTTGGCGCCTTCGGGCATCAAGTCTTTGTAGATATTCTGAAACCATCCCCCCCCGAACTTGGGCATGATCACGAATCGAATCAGGACAAAGTACGTAGTGGCCAGGACCGCCATCACGATCCCCGCGCGGGGCCTGTACCCCGACATCAAGAGGAAAGCACCGAATATGGCTAGTCCGACCGAGACGTCTTCCCGACATCCAATGGCCACGACGAACGCAATCGCGCACAGCCAGTATCGCTTGGCATCGACGAAATCGATGACGAACAAAACGAACGTCGAGGCCATGGGCTGCATGTGAAAGTCGTAGAACTGCAGACCGTGGAGGGGCGCGTAGAAAAGGTACGCCAGCGCGAGGACGCAGGCATGACCGCGAGGGATTCGTCGCGCGGCGAACCGATACAGAGGAATCGCGCCCAAACCGAGCGTGCACGACTGTATGACGAGCAGAGCAGGCGCTCCGGGCTTGATGGCATAAAATGGCAAGAAAAAAAAGGTCGACAGCTCGGCATGGTTCCCGATCTCCGACCAATTCTCGACGGCGCCGAGCGGGGCGTCGCGCAACGGGTGGCCGTGTAGCGTGCTCCAGAAGATGTTGTCGTACTGCCCGAGGTCGTAGCCATACGTCTGGAAGCGGCCATGCATCCAGAGCGTATGAATCGACATGTAGATGGCGTAGCCAGCGGCTCCGAGGACGACGAAAGAGACGGGACCCCATCGCCGAGCCGCGCTGGGAAAGATTCGCCCCAGAGAACCCCACTGCAGCCCGTCGGCCTCGAACGAAAGCCGCAACAGACGCTCGGCCAGAAGGACGAAGGCGCCGATGGCCAGCGCGGCCGTCAGCGCTTCCGGCCAGGCGGAAGGCGTGCAGAGCGGTGGCACGAGCCCGAGCGTCGCCAGCGGCGCCAGCCTGTGAGAAATGCGGCGGAGCTCGGGTGCGCCGCACATCCGACCGTAGATGCATCCGAGGATGATCGCGATCGCCGCGGCCGCCATCATCGTTTCGACGAGCTTGATTCGCTCGGGAAGCGCTAGGCCATTCGATCGGACGAACGCCTCGAGGCCGATCCCTTGCAGGGATCGCGCAAACATCGCGACAGACGCTGCGGTCGTTGCCAGGAGAGCGAGCGCACGGAGGACCGTGCCGACCAACATGGCGCGCACTATACGACCACCCCCTCCCGCTGCACCCACTCGTCGAGCACGATAAGGGCCCATAGCGCTTTCGAGTAGTCTCCGCGGCGAGCCTCGAGCTTGCGCGCCCATCCGAGAAAACCTTCGCGATTGAGCAGCCCGGACTCCCAAAGGGGCGACGGCTCGAGGGCTCTCGCGAGCCGAGGACGAAGCGGGCCACGGAGCCACGCGCGAAGCGGGATGCCGAAGCCCTTCTTCTTGCGATCGATGATTTCGTCCGACACGTGTCCGCGCGCGGCCTGCTTGAGGAGGAATTTCGAGCGACCGTGACGGATCTTGAGCGACGACGGCAAGCCGAACGCCCATTGTACGACCTCGTTGTCGAGCATCGGCGGGCGTACCTCGAGGCTGTGAGCCATGGACGCTCGGTCGACTTTCGTTAGGACCGAGCCCGGCAAGTAGGTGACGAAATCGAGGGCCAGCAGACCGTTGATCGACGCAGGCAGGCCGACGAGTGCGCTCTCGAACGGTGCGGGGATCACGCCCCGGACCGACGGTACCCCCACGCGCAGATCCTCGAGATCGAGATTCGACATCCACCGAAGATGCCGCCGTGCGGCATCGTCGTCCCATCGCTGGACGAATCGCTTCACCTTCCACTCGAGGCTCTGATACGAGTCGCGCTCGGGTATCCGCGAGACCAAGGCGTTCATCGCAAGATCGCGAATGGAGTGCGGGAACGCCCCGTACAGCTGCGCGTATTGGTGTGCGCGATACGTTGGGTAGCCCCCGAAGACCTCGTCGCCCCCATCGCCCCCCAGGACGACTTTAACCTCCGAAGCCGCAAGCCGCGAGACCAAGAACGTTGGCAAGTAGGAGGGGTCGGCAAGGGGTTCGTCGAGCCGCGAAAGCGCGACGTCGACGACGTCGATGAGCGTGCTTTCGCTCAATCGCTCCTCGACGTGGACCGAGCCGATTCGGCGGGCGACCTGCCGCGCGTAGGCGCTCTCGTCGAACGATGGATCGTCGAACGCGATCGAGAATGTTCGCAGCGGCCGTTCGGAACAGCGCTGGGCGAGAGTCGCGACGCAGGAGGAATCGAGCCCGCCACTGAGAAAGACGCCTACAGGCACATCGGACATCATCTGGCGCTCGACGGCAGCGCCCAGCCTCGCCCAGAGGTCTCCAGCCAGCGCCTCCGGCTCCGCGCGCGTTGTCGTTTCTGACGGCGAGAGGCGAAAGTAGGAGCGTGGGTCGGACGCCTGGCCGGCCTGCCATTCGAGATAGTGGCCCGGCGGCAGTTTGCTTACCCCGTTGACCAGAGAGAGGGGCGGCGGGACATAGTCGCTGAAGAAATACGATTCGAGGCCAGCCGCCGAGAGCTTTCGGTCGACGCGCGGATGCTGGAGGAGCGCGGTCAGCTCCGAGGCAAAAGCGATACCTCCGTCGGGCAGACGTGCGTAGTAGAGGGGCTTGATGCCCACTCGGTCGCGAGCCAAGAGCAGTCGACCTCGCGTCTGATCCCAAAGCGCGAAAGCGAACATGCCGTTGAAAGCAGAAAGCCCGCCTGCCCAGTGTCGCTCGCAGTGGCGGAGAAGCACCTCCGTGTCGCTCCGCGTGCGAAACTCCACGCTTTCCTTCTCGAGGTCTGCTTGCAGAGCTCGAAAGTTGTAAAGTTCACCGTTGTAGGCGACATGCATCGACCCATCGGACGTCGACATCGGCTGTAGGCCGCCGGCGATGTCGACGATCGCCAGGCGCCGATGTCCGAGCGCGGCGAACCACTCCCCATGTGTCCCCGACCAGGCGCCTTCGCCGTCGGGTCCACGATGGATGATCCGACGCAGCATCGGAGAGAGCTGCTCGGGCGCGCGGGCGCGCTGCACGAAGCCGACGAAACCGCACATCAGGGTGGCCTAGGGATCGTCGAACCCGGCGCGGCCTGCGATGGAATACGCTCGCTTGTCCTGCGACTCGTAGTACGTGCGGATAATGAGCTCCGCGATGAGACCTGTCGCCAAGAGCTGCACGCCGACGAGTGTGCCCATTACGCCCACGAGAAAAAGGGGGTTTCGATGCACCCAGACTCCGTCGTGTACCTTTTCCCACAAAACGTAAGCGTAAATTGCCGTGCTCAGGGCAACCATCAGCACCCCGACGCCGCCGAAGACGTATATCGGTTTCGTCTGGTACCGCCGCATGAACATGACCGTCATCAGGTCGAGCACCACCTTGACCGTACGCCGCAGTCCATACTTTGAGACGCCGGCCCGCCGCGGTCGATGATTCACTTCGACCTCCGCGATACTGGCGCCCATGTTATGCGCCAGAACCGAGATGAAACGATGCATCTCGCCATAGAGGCGCAGCTCTTCGGTGACCTCGCGGCGGTAGGCCCGCAGCGAACAGCCGAGGTCGTGAATCGAGGTCCCCGTCGCTTTCCGGATGAGCCAGTTGGCCATTCGTGAGGGCACTTTGCGCAGCACCAGCGCGTCCTGTCGATTTCGTCTCCAGCCGGCGACCATGTCGTAACCTTCTTCGAGCCGATTCAGCATCGCCGGAATGTCGCGGGGATCGTTCTGCAGGTCGCCATCCATGGTGACGATCATGGAACCCGCGGCGGCGCGGAAGCCGGCGTCGAACGCCGCGGTCTGGCCGAAGTTTCTGCGAAAGAAGATCGCCTTGAGGTCTGTGCGCTCCGTCGCGAGCTTGCGCAGTAGCTGCGTCGTGCCGTCACGGCTGCCGTCATCGACGACGATGACTTCGTGCGTCCGATGTTGTGACGAGAGTACCCCTTCCAGCTCGTCGAGCAGCGTGACCAGGTTCTCGACCTCATTGTGGACCGGAATGACGACGCTCAACCCGGGACGGGTCGCGACAGGGCCGGACGGTGCGGGTCGCGGCTCAAACATCCGCGCGCCTTCGTCCACCGAACTTCCACGAGTTTCCGTTTCGCTGAGTGACGTAAGTGCTCGATGGATCGATCTCGGGGCGCTGAAGCCACGATTCGATCGCTTCGCGTAGGATGTAGTGAGTTCGGGGCGTGACCAGCTGGTCGAACGCAACATGATGGAAAAACGAAAACGGACGTTTCGCAATCCACAAGCTGTATTCCTCCAAGGGGAGCTTGTGGAGAAGCTCGCGACCGGCCTCGCCTTTGGCGTAGCGCGAGGCCAAGGTCAACGTCTTGGCGTACGCGTAGTAGGGCATCGCTAGCGGCAGAGCCACCCCATACTTGGCTAACCACCAGGGCAACTTGCTGGCGACGCGACGGATGGGATCGACGACATGGACCACGACGCCGTTGCCCTCGCGGCCGTAAACCCAGCAATGAAAACGACCGCCCGGGCGCGTGTGCCGGAGAACGGCATCGAAACCTCGCTGGGGCTGCTCAAGGTGATGCAGCACGCCGATGCAATAGACGAGGTCGAATTGACCGAGGTTTGCAGTCGTGAGATCTCCCCGATGCAATTCGAGCATGCCGTCGGGCAGATGCCTGAGATTCTTGCGCGTCTGAGCGAGCGTGTCGCCTAGCTCGACCCCGCACAGGCGAGCCGGGCGACAGGCGCCGACGTGATAGAGCAGCGACCCGTTTCCGAACCCCAACTCGAGGACGGACGCGCCTTCAATCGACGCGGGATCGACGGGCGCAAACCAGTCCAAGAATTGCTCCCGCGTGTACACCGACCCCTCGCCGACGGTGTTCCAAGACGTCGCGAAGGCCGCCGCGGTTCGCGCGTCGCTCCCCTCAATAGGGTTGCCGAGCGCGGACGCATCGGAATCTCTCGGGCGCGCGCTCGGCGTCATGCTGAACGGCTCAGGTTATGGATCCAGCGGGGCGACGCAAGTGACCGCAGCCGGCCGCTTGCCCAATCGAGGAGACGGGCGCAAATCGACGGCTTTCGACGAAAGCAGCCGCCCCGCCCCATCGACCGGCGCGTGGCTCAGGAGCGCCGCGCTATCGCGTACATCGACGAGCCCGGGTGCGTCGCAGGGAAAATGCGTTCTTCGAGGGCAAACAGGCTGCCAATGGCGTCGTGCAGAACGGGCAAGCGCGGTGCGCTCACCCTCACCTTGCGGTCGCGAGAGAAGGGACGAGCGGCTCGTGCCGCCCAATACAGCGAATGGAAGAAGTAGCCGCTTTCCGTAAGTTGAAAATCAGTCGGTAGCCGGATGCCGCGGATCGTTTCCAACGTATACCGGCAAAAGTGGCCGTAGTACTCGTCGTAGTTCGACCAGATCTCCATGCGGGCGGGCAACGTAATATAGATACACGCTACATTGGGGAACGCTGCGGAGCATTCGCTCAAGAACCGTTCAGGCGCCGGCAGGTGCTCCAAAACATCCATCAAGAGAAGAATCGTGACGCGCTCGCGCAGGGCCGCGGGCAGCGTAAAGGCGTCCGTACCCAGATGGAGATGGTGCTCGACGCCGGGCACCACGAACGGTGGGGTGCCTAGGTCTCCCCCCTCGCCCTCGAGCCCGCGCCCGCGGAGAAACTCTACGACGACGCCAGGACCGCAGCCGAGGTCGAAGAAGAAGTCCTGGCTCGAGACGTACGGGAGCAGCTTACGGAGAAGGATTCGGTTCCGCGCACGGTGCCAGTACAGTCGCTCGATTCCCGGTGGGTGATTGTTCGCATACTGCTCCGCGTGGTAAGCGGTCGTCGTCTGTTCTGTGGGAGTCAAGCGTGCCTCCTTGTGCTGGCAGTCGCGCCGAGTATGCCGTGAGGTGGCGCGGGATGCACATCCAATTGGAACGCCAATTCAGCATCGGCCCGCGAGCATCCGGCGCGCCTCAGGAATTCGGTCGCGTCCCTGTGACGCGGCGAAGGGGTGCTACGATCGCGCCCGCACGCCGCTCCATCAAGATAGGCCTCCGGTGTTCGCGATGATGCATCGCTCCCTGCCCGCTTCCTGCAGCTAAAGATGGCGACGCTGACCGGGATCTTGCGCTCGATGGGCCGCGCTGCCGTTTCGTGGCGGACTATCCGGATGCTGCGAGAGGATCGGCTCCTTTGCGCTTTCACGCTGATTCTTGCCGCAGCTTCGATCGCTCCGATCCTCACGACGCCCTTCCTCCCGTTGGTGGATCTTGGCAGTCATGTCGGCGTCGCCGGCCTTCTTCCCGACGTATGGCTCCATCGAGGCGTTGCCTGGCGTCACTACGCGATCAATCCGTGGCCTGTTCCGTACTGGACTGGCTACATCATCATGAGCGTACTCCACGTTCTCGTTGGACCAATGGTGGCTGCCAACGTCACGGTCGCCATTGCCGTCCTTCTGCTTCCGCTGAGCTACATGCGGCTGCTCGTGGCGCTAAGTCGCTCTCCGCGTGCGGGGCTATGGGCCTTTCTTTTGGCGTGGGACGTCAACATGTATTGGGGCTGGTTCACGTTCCAGCTCGGGATGGCGCTCGCGTTCTACGCACTCGCATGGATGATCGAGGCCCAACGCGTTCGCGACGCGCTGAGGGTCGCTCCTCTCACGGCACTCGTTGCGCTGACTCATGTGCACGCGGCGGCCTTGGTCGGCGTGGCTGCCGTGACGATGGCTCTCATGAGACCGTGTTCGCGAAACTCGCTGATTCGGCACGCCGTGGCCCTTGCCGGCTTCGCTGTGATGATTCCGTGGCTGTGGGCCGGGCTCGCTCGCCACGGCGCGCCAGTGGCGGGCGCCCCCTGGATCTTCGCAAACCCGCCCCTCTCGGAGAAGGTCGGTTCACTCTATCGGTACAGCATGGACGTGCTGCCTCAGCCGACCGCTGCCGACCTAACCGCGGTCGCATTTCTCTTGTTGCTGCTTGGTCCGACCCTGCTTGGCTCAGGGCGTAGGCGTACCGTCTCTCCCTTGACCACGGAAAAGGCAGTATCGATCCTCGGGACTTGCCTGGCCCTGTACCTCATCCTCCCTTTCGAGATCTCGTCACCGGTGCAGCACTGGTGGCTGTATCCGCGCTATTCGACGTACATTCTGCTCGGTTTGCTTCTCATACCAACGCCGGACCTCAGAGGGCTCCAGACGTGGGTGCTGGCGCCGGGCATCGTCTTGTCGCTGGCGCTGAGCGCAGCCCGGTTCCATCAGTTCGCCGACTTTGGCCGGCGCACTCGCCCATATCTCGAGATCATAAAGGCGATGAGGCCGAACTCGACGTTCCTGCCGCTTGATTTCAGCATGGATTGGAACGGCACGCGCGAATGGCCCCTGGGTCAGCTGCACGGATATGCGGCGGCTGCCAAATCCTCGTTCGATCCCCACCTCTTCGATTTCCCATACTGCCCGCTGCTCTATCGGCAAGATGCGCGCTTGCCCGTCCCTTCGGGCTGGCAAAACGATCAAATCGCCGCAGGGTTCAGCATGACCGGCCAAGGTCGCTTTTACGACTACATCATTACCCACCCGCGGAAGCTCGACGTCGTCGCGAGGTTGCCGCCTGGCGAAGTGGAGCTCGTCGTCGAGGCAGGAGAGTGGCGGCTCTACGAAGTGAAGAAACACTAGAGCGCGCAACCCGATGCCAGATCGGTTGTGTGGATCTCCTGCGCTATGATGCCTCCCTTCACATTCGCCGCCCCGTTTCGCGCCATTCGCCGGGCAATCGACAGCACGGTCGCGCGCGCGACGTTACTTGTCGTCGTACTCCTTCTCTCCACCTGGCACTTTCTCGATGTCGTAGGTGGCCACTATCCGATCGACCAGTGGTTATTCTGGCACTACGCGCGAGTCATCGGACTTACCGCGGTCTGGACCTTGGCGTGTCTGAGCGCTGGACATCGGGTTCTCAAACTCGGATGGCGGCGCACGCCGCCCATTTCGGAGCACCTGACTCTCTCGTTGTCCGTCGGCGTGCTCGTCTTTTTCGTGGCCACATTTGCGGGTGGGACGCTTGGGCTCTTCGGTCCGATCTTCGCCGTCGGCCTCCCGCTGGCGATGTTCGCCGCGAGCGCGCCAAGCGCTTGGCGCTACGCGACGCGGGCCGTCCGGGGTCTGCGGCGCGCGCGTCGCAAACCGCGCATGAGCGCATCGATCCTGTCTCTTCCCATTGGGTTTTTCGGCTTGATGGGAATCGTGATGATCTATTTCTTCGTCCTGACTCCCGACAGTGTTTCTTACGATTCGCGCTGGTACCACCTAGGCCTTGCGGAGCACTACGTCGCCGAAGGCGCGGTCCGGCCGTCGCCAGAGGGCTTCTTTCCCGCGGCACTCCCGCAGCTGGCAAGCCTTCTTTACGCGTGGCCCCTCATGCTCCGTGCGCTGCCTTACTTCGACCGCATCGAGCTCGCGGCGCACATCGAGTTTGCGCTGTTCCTCGCGACCCTTGCGGGCGTCCCGGTGCTCGTCCGGGCGGTCTTGCCGCACACTCGCGCACCCCTGGCATGGGCAGCCACTTTTCTCTTTCCGGGCATTTTTCTTTACGACTCGTCGCTCGGCGTCGGGGCCGATCATGTCGCGGCGTTCTGGGCGGTTCCCATCTACATCACGATGCTCCGTGCCCTGGAGGATCTCGAGCCGCGGCGGTGCGCGCTCTTTGCCGCGATGCTGGCCGGCGCTGCGCTCACGAAATACCAATCGCTCGCCTTGCTTGTAGCCCCCTTGATTGCGTTTGCCTTTCGCTCTACCTGGCTCGTCGCGAAAGCGGCGTCGCGGTCCGCCTCCCGCTGGCGCATCTGCGCAGGCCCAGCGAGCGCTCTCGTCGTCGGCGCCGTGCTCACAGCCCCACATTGGCTGAAGAACTGGCTCTCCTATGGGGACCCTCTCTACCCCTTCCTATACAGACACCTGAAGGACCATCCGTGGACGGCTGACACCGCGCGCCGGGTCGAAGACTTCTCCGTGCACCAGATGGCGATGCCTCACGGAACGCTGAAGGAAAAGCTGCGAGAGACGCTGGTCGACGGGGTGCTCAACTTTTCGTTCGTGCACCATGATTGGCCCAACTTCCACGGCCCGGCGCCTATCTTCGGCTCGCTCTTCACTCTCTTGTTGGCGGCGCTGCCCTTCTTGAGAAAGAGCGGGAAGACGGCGCTTCTGTTTCTCTGTGCCAATGTCGGCGTCTTCGTTTGGTATTGGACGTCTCATCAGGATCGCTATCTTCAGGTGCAAGTTCCTTGGATGGCGAGTGCCGTGGCGGCGGCATTGATCCTTGTCTGGAGATCGGGAATCGCCGCGCGCATTGCCTGTGTGCCCCTCGTGGCGGCGCAGATCGTCTGGGGTGGCGATTTCTACTTCTATCCGACCGAGGCCGTACTGGGTCAGCCGCGCATCAAGATGGTGACCGACCTCATGTCGGCGCATTTTCGGAAGGATACGCAACCTCTTTCGCCCTTCGGAGGTTGGTTCGACGTAGGGAGCTCGCTTCCCAGCGGGGCTAAGGTGCTCGTCCATCAGTCGCACATTCATCTCGGGCTGCGGGCCATGAGCATCTCGGACTGGGAGAGCTGGCAGGGCGGCTTGAGCTACGGCAGGCTCGGTAGCCCACGCGCCATCTACGAAGAGCTTGCGGGCTGGGGTGTCACTCACGTGCTGTGGCTTGGCAACCGAGCCTCGGACAGCCTCGCCGGAGACCTTGCGTTCTGGCAATTCGCGAAGCTCTATGCGGTGGATCCAAGATCATTTCGGGAGGGGCTCACACTCGCCCGCATGCCCCCGACTCCTCCCGCAGGTCCCTTTTCGGACAGTGTTCTAGTTCGGGTCTGCGGCGCCGGGCCTTACGCCGATGGCATGTACAAGCTGTCCGATCTCACCCTCGGCGCGGACGTGACTGACCCCAAGATGGCTCCCGCGCCCCGGATGCGGTTTGACGGCGTCTCGTCGAGAGCTCAAGCCCAGGCCGCACTGAGCGAGGCAGGATTCCTCGTTCTTCGGAGAGCGTGCGATCCGACGCTCGCGTCGGTCGTGCCCGCCTCGCTTCAGTCAATCGGCGCACGCGGGGAGATCGAGCTTCTGGCACGCCGGACGGAGCTTTAGTTCGTGCTCGAACTCGACGTGAAAGCGTACAGCATGTCGTCGCCGGCGATGAGGACTCGGCCATTGACTGCGATCGGCGTCATGAACCGGTGCACGGGCCCGAGCGCCGGGGCGCTGCTCGAATAGAGTGGCGTCCCAGTGACTAAATCCCAAGCGTGAAGGCGATTGTCTCCCTCGGCACCCTCCGTCCAAACGAGCGCGTCATTCGCGCCGTCGCTCATCGTGATGGATGGCGAGCCCATGCCTCCGCTGGTCACACACCATACGGTCCGCATGTCGTTCGGAGCCGTGGGATCGAGGCGGATCGCCAAGAGGTCGTATACCGAACCGTCCGGTGGCAACGGGCATTCGGCCGCGCTGGCCGCGAAGTAGCCCTTCACGATGATGTAGGTCGCGCCCGAGACCGTCGCCCAAGCGGCCGCGTTGATGATCTGTCCTTCGTCACCAGGCAGCCCCTGGACGAGCGTGGCGCTCGCGAGCGGACCCCCGTCGAGACCACCGAGGTTGTTTCGATCGAGCAAATAGGCGACACCGTTCTTGGCGAGCGCCACCAAGAGCGCCGAGGGCGTCATCGCGGGGGCGTCGACGACGAGAGGTCCGGAGGCGCCGAGATCGAGGTCGAAGCGATCGAGTTGGTCCCAATTGGACGGAGCGAAGAAGTCTGCCGGGCTCCCTGAGAAGGCCAGCGAGGGGCCAAAGCGGAAGACGGCGCTGCTGCCCGCCCAGCTGGGACTCGCGTCTGCCTCCAGGTCTTCCTCTCGATTGCCGGTGATGGCAAAGATGCTCGTTCCGTCGCTCGCAGGGCCGCCTGGCCCCCAGATGCCCGCGCCAACGACAGGCGTCATGAAAGCCTGCGCACCGCTCGGGTTGGTCAACGGCACGCCAACGACCCAGCCGTGAAACGGGGGGCAGTCGTTGAAGCTTCCGAAGGCCACGTAAGCCACGCCGTTGACGATGAGCACGGCGCCGCGCTGAAGCTGGTGCTGGGGCTCGAATGCGGGCCACTTGGCCGAAACATTGACCGTCCAAGTAGGGCCGTTCGCGGCGCCGTCGATCGACCACCCCTGAATCGTGTGGGCCGCTATGTTGCCGCTGGCGTCGCCCGTCACGGCATCGAAGACGATGAGACGAGTTGCGAGGTCGATACCGGGGGTGCCAGTGATTCCGAGCGGCGCGAGACTGAGGCATCCGGTAGCGAGGCTCGCCGCCTGTACGGCGGGCGGGCCCACCTGGATCGGCCACCCGGGTAATGGAGCGCCGGTCGTTTCATCGAGCGCGTAGACGTTGTTGCTTTCGGTTGCGAGAAAGAACGCGCCGCGACCTTGGGGGCCGTTCTCGACATAGAGGGGGGAGCCGAAGACCGCACCGCTCACAGTTCCGGCAAACGTATCGTCACGTTGCATGGTGGCGAGCGACGTCTTGCTAATCCCGGTGTCTGTAAACAGGCCATCGCGATTCAAATGATTGCGCGCGAGAAGGACGGAGGCCCCCTGAGATGCTGAGTGTTCCGGTCCGGCATCGCTTACCGCCGCGCCGCCGGCCATACTCCAGTCACTCGCCAGATCCGCTCGACCGCAGTCGCCGAGCGCGACGACAAGCGAAAGCAGGACCGTGGCTCCGACCCGCGACCTGCGGCCGGACCCCACCGAGTCTTGCGGTCGGCGAGTCCAAAGCGGCACTCGACGCACGCCCTTGTTCACGGGAGCGCGATACACGAGCAGTACAGTGCACTGAACCCGGCGGCTCTAGGCAAGAGTTTCTTCGTTTCCGACAGAAAGAACGCTCCCGTCGGCCGGCGCAGCCATGTGGCCCCAACCCCGTCCCCCCGGCCCGTGACGACAGAGGGGTCGGTCTCCCACAAGCTCCGATGATTTGCGCACGGCGAAGGGGCCCTAAACCAGATTCCCTCGTCGCAGATCGAGCGTATACGGAAGAAGCGGGTTTTCCTCGATCGATGGGACTGCGGACGGTCCGGGTGTGTGCCCAAAGGGCCAGAAGCGCGCGACGCGCCGGCCTTCGGCTTCGAAGCTGTTCTGGGGGAACGTTGAATGAGCGAGGCCGCCCGGATGGGACACGTGGTACCGGCATCCAGCTATGGCTCGCTCGTTCCACGTGTCGATGACGTCGAAGGTGAGGGGAGCGTGCACGCCAATGGTCGGGTGTAGCGCCGAGGGTGGACACCAGGCCCGATAGCGCACGCCCGCCACACGCTCGCCGTTGGTCCCCGTAGGCTGAAGCGGCACGCGCCGCCCGTTGCAGGTGACCACGTGCCGCCCGTCGACCATGCCACGGACGAGCACCTGGAGTCTTTCGACCGATGAATCGACATACCTGGCCACGCCGCCGCCTGCGGCTTCTTCTCCGAGCACGTGCCAGGGCTCGATGGCCTGCCGCAATTCGAGAGTCAGGCCGCCTTTGGCCACTACATTTCCGAGCTCGGGGAACCGAAACTCGTAGTGGGGCGCAAACCAGGCTGGATCGAAATTGTAGCCGGCCCGCGTGAGATCGGCGAGAACTTCGCCGAAGTCCTGGCGGACGAAGTGTGGCAGAAGAAATCTGTCGTGAAGCTCCGTCCCCCAGTGGACCGGCGATATCCGATACGGCGTCTGCCAGAACGACGCGACCAGCGCCCGCACCACGAGCTGCTGCGTTAGGCTCATGCGGGGGTGCGGAGGCATTTCGAACGACCGAAGCTCCACCAGACCTTGGCGGCCGCTGGCGCTGTCCGGGCTGTAGAGCTTGTCGATGCAGAACTCCGTTCGGTGCGTGTTGCCGGTCACGTCCGTGAGTAGATTGCGCAGTAGGCGGTCGACGAGCCACGGGGGCGCCGGGCTGCCCTGCGCTTGTCTGGCGGTCATCTCAGCAAACGCGATTTCGAGCTCATAGAGGCTGTCGTTTCGCGCTTCGTCCACTCGTGGGGCCTGGCTCGTCGGTCCGACGAACATTCCGGAAAACAAGTATGAGAGAGACGGATGGTTGAGCCAGTACTGCACGAGGCTCTTCAGGAGATCGGGCCGACGAAGAATCGGACTATCGGGCGCCGTAGCACCACCCAGCACGACATGGTTGCCTCCCCCGGTGCCCGTGTGTCGGCCGTCCAGCATGAACTTCTCTGCACGGAGGCCTGCCGCGCGCGCCTCTCGGTAGAGCACGCCGGTGTTGGTCACGAGCTCGTCCCAGCTTTGTGCGGGCTGTATGTTGACCTCGATGACGCCTGGATCGGGCGTGATCTGAAAGCGCCCGATGCGCGGATCGGCCGGGGGATGGTAGCCCTCGATGCGCACCGTGGTGGCGAGGTCGAGCGCCGTCGCCTCGATGGCCGCGCACAACGCGAGGTAGCCCTCGATGGTCTCGATCGGCGGCATGAATACGTGCAGCACGCCCCCGCGCGGCTCGACGCAGAGCGCCGTTCGGACCAAGTCGTGTGAGGCTTCCGGTGGCCGGCTTGGGACGCGGTCCGAACGCGTGAGTCGATCGCGCGACTGACGCGTCACGACAGCGGCAAGGCGCTCGCGCGGTGGCAGTGGGCCGTAGGCCGCGAAGGGCTCGGGCGGTTGCGGACCGGGATTGCCCGCGTCTGGGGCCGCCCACGGCAGCGAGTCGAGCGGCAGCCGGTAGCCCATCGCTGAGTCGCCCGGCAAGAGGTACATGCGCTCACGCCGTAGAAACCACCGACCGCTTTCCCATCGACGATCGCCATCGGCCTCGATGCAGCGAAGCGGCAAGGCGTAACCGACGACGGTGGCCAGGCCCTTGTCGAAGATGGTCGCCAGACGCGCCCGCTCGCTCTTGTCTGCGAGGCGCGACTCGTGCGGGTCGACGTTGGTTGGCAAGCGCCGTTCGCGCCACAGGTAGTACCAGGCGTCTTCGTGCCCCGGCAGCGCACAGTCCGCGTCGACGCCCAAGATCTCGCTCAGCTTGGCCACGAAGAGCTGCGCGTCCGTCGCATTGGCCGAGCCATTCGCAGTGCGCGCGAAGAGGGCTGGGTCTTGCCAGATAGGAAGGCCGTCTTTTCGAAAATACGAAGAGAGGGCCCAGCGCGGAAGCGGCTCGCCCGGATACCATTTGCCCTGTCCTTCGTGCACGAGGCCGTGGGGCGTAAATCTCTCGTAGAGGCGCCAAAGCAGGTCCGTGGCGTATCGACGCTTGGTCGGGCCAAATGCCTCGATATTCCACTCAGGGGCGTCGGGGTCGGCCACGGCTACGAACGTGGGCTCGCCGCCCATGGTCAGACGAACGTCGGCCGCGTGAAGGCGCCGATCTACTTCGCTCCCCAGCCGCGCGATCGTGCTCCAAGTCTCTTCGGTGTACGGGGCGGTGACGCGGGGTACCTCGTAGAGACGCCTCACCGACATCTCGAAGGCAAAGGTCTCTTTCACCTGCTCTGCGTCGTCGCGTTTTTTCCACGAGAAGCTGCCCGTGATCGCGGCCGCCGTTTCGGGATCGGGTGTGCAGGCGAGCGGGATGTGCCCTTCACCGGCGAGGAGGCCGCTCGTGGCGTCGAGGCCGACCCATCCCGCCCCGGGCAGGAAGACTTCGGCCCAGGCGTGGAGATCGGCCGAGTCTTGCGAGACTCCCGCCGGCCCGACGAGGGGCTTCTCATCGGCCTTGAGCTGGATCGAGTAGCCGGACACGAAGCGCGCGGCGAGGCCAAAACGCCGTAGTGCTTGGACGAGGAGCCACGCAAAATCTCGACAGGAGCCATGGCCTCGCCGCAACGTCTCGTCGGGGGAGAACACACCCGGCTCCATTCGGATGTCGTAGCGAAGCGTCTTGTTCACGAGCTGGTTCAAATCCACCAACACGTCGATCACATTTCGGCCCGCCGTCGCCACGCGCACGCGAGCGCCGTCGACGAAGTCCGTCAATAGGGGGCTCTCGGACGCCGCGTGAAGGTACGGCGTCAGGTCTCGCTTGAGCGATGCGGCGTATACGAACGGGAATTTCTTGGCGTCCTCTTCGAGGAAAAAATCGAAGGGGTTTACCACGGTCATCTCGGCTACGAGGTCGACCGCGAAGCGAAGCTCCGTTGCAGGCTTCGGGAATACGAGCCTGGCCTGGAAGTTCCCGAACGGATCTTGCTGCCAATTGATGAAGTGCTCGGCCGGTGCGACGCGCAGCGTGTGCGCCAGGATGGGAGTGCGACAGTGGGGCGCGGGGCGCAGGCGAACGACGTGAGGGCCGAAGTCGACGGCCCGGTCGTATGCGTAGCGGGTCTCGTGGTGGAGGGCGACGCGTATGGTCAAAGTGTCGGGAGCATACGCGCTTCGCGGTTGCCGAAACGTTTCGCGCGGATATTTCGAGTCCGGCAAGGGTGGTCGGGTCGGGGCCTTTCGGTGTAGATAGAGGCTTCTGCACGCAGGATCATGAGCCGTTTGCGTGTCATGCATGTTGTCGTCGCCGGCGACATCGGAGGCGCCGAGCGGTTGCTCACCGACCTGGCCCGCCGCCCCGAGACGACCTCTGCCGATCACGAAGTGGCGCTCATTACACCGAATCGAGCCCTCGCCGACTATTTCATCGACGCCGGCTTGTGCGTGCATGACCGTGGTCCGGCTCGCGAGAGTCCGGTCTCATATCTTCTCCAGGCGTTCGGACCGGGCGACGTCGGTTGGATCGGGTCGCTTTTGCGCGAGCGTCGTGCCGATATCGTCCACACGCACACGTTCGGATCGCATGTCGTGGGCACACGGGCTGCGCAGCGCGCCAAGCTGCCCCAAATTCGGACGGAGCATCACGTGATGCACTACTTCGACGCGAGCTCGTCGCTTTTCACCCGGTGGGCCGCCAGCAAGACGGACCGCTTCGTGGCCGTCAGCGAATACGTGCGTACGGTTCTCTGCAAAACCGCTCCGGCGGTCGCCGCGCGTACGAGCGTCGTTCGCAACGGCGTTGACACGGAATATTGGGTGCCGCAGCCCCTTCCCAGGGCGGCATTTCGCGTCGGAATCGTTTGCAGGCTCGCCGCCTGGAAGCGCGTGGCCCTCGCGGTCGAAGCGGCTGCTCTCGCGCAAGTCGACCTCACTGTCGTGGGCGAGGGGGAACAGCGCCGCGCGCTAGAGGCGCTCGCGGTCAAACGGCGGGCCCGGGTGACCTTCTTGGGCCACCGGCGAGATCCGCGCCCCGCCATCGCCGACTGCGACATTGTTCTGAGCACGGCGGATCACGAGCCCCTTGGGCTCTCTGTGCTCGAGTCGCTATCGATGGGGCGTCCCGTGGTCGCATTCGCGGGGGGTGGTATCCCCGAGATCGTCGAGCATGGCGTGACCGGGTGGCTCGTCTCCGAGCCGACCGGTACGGCGTTCGCCCGTGCCATCGAGCGGGCGCGCGCCGACCGTGCTCGATTGGCCGTCATGGGGGCCGCCGCTCGACGGTTCGCGCAGGACCACGGAAGCATCGAGCAGATGTGTCGCGGTTACTCGGCGATCTATCATGGCACCTCTCGGGCCTCATGACCGAGCAAGGCTCGCCGAACATCGCGCGGACGGCGCTGCGATTGCTTCCGCTGCAGGCGGCGCTCCGGGCGGGGGAGGCCTTTCTCCCGATCGCTTTGGCAGCTTGGTTCGGTCGTGGTGCCGCGACCGATCTCTACTATCTCTTGGCTGCGTATTACGTTTTTGCCGCCGCCCTGCTGACGGGCGCATTCCAAGATTCGGGCGCTGTGGCGGTGCTTATCGATGTGGGCACGCGCAAGCCCGGGGAGCTGCCTGAAGTCGCCGGCGCTCTTCTCGGTCACACCTTGGCTATCGCCGTTGGACTTGGTCTGACAATGGGCGTGCTCGCAGGCGTCGTATTCGGCCTGACGTCGTTCTCGCCTGAGCTGGCCCTCCAGCTCGTGGCGCTCATGTCTCTCGGTTTGATCGCCACGGCCGTGCGGGCTTTCTACGTCGGCTTCCTCAACTCGCGAGGGACCTTCCGGGCACATCCGATCGCGAGTGGCCTCGGGATGGTGGTGACGTGGGGCCTTCTGGCCTGGGGACAGCGGGATCTCGGTGTGAGAATGATTCCCGCCGCAACGCTCGCGGGCGAGCTGGTAGCGATCGCTGTCCTGCGTGGTCTCGCCCACCGGGGCTTGGGCCTCCGGATCGTTCCGAGTCTGAAACGTTCCGAGCCCGTCCGGAGGATCCTTTCTTTGGTCCGACTGGAAACTACCGGGACGATCATCACGCGGATCAACCCGATGGTTGACCAGCTCATGTCCGGGCTCGCGGGAGTCGTGGGGGGCGGCACCCTCGTCCGCTATGCGGGCGACGTCGCGGCTCTTCCGACGTCGATCCTTCAGGCGACGGTCTTTCCCGTGCTCCTGAGTCGGCTTGCACACGAGGCGCAGCGCCCGACCCATTTCGGCGAGACGACCCGGCGCACTCTCTATGGCGTCACCTCCCTGCTGGTTGTCGCCGCCCTGCTCGTCGCTGCCCTTCGTAGGCCACTTTGCGTGCTCCTCTTTGCGCACGGAGCGATGGATCACGCCGGCGTCGACCGCATGGCCGACATGCTGCCGTGGGCTCTTGTAGGCGTCCCGCCGTTCGGCGCGCTGCTCGTCCTGGCGCGCGCCCACGTGGCCCTTCAGAACAGCCGGATCATGCCGACTATGGGCGTCCTCAATGCGACTCTCAATCTCGGGCTCAATGCCATATTCGTCCGATTCCTAGGGCTGTCTGGGCTCCTCTTGTCGACCTCGGTCACCTACGCCGTTGTGGCGGCTGTCTTTTGGGTGCGCCTGCCCCCGTCGGTGCGCTTGGCCCAAAGATGAGTCGGAACGCCAGGAGCAACTTTCGGGCGTCACTGACCGGCCTGCCGCAGGTGAAGCCTGATCTCCCGATCGGCGTCGCGCTGAGACGGTCGCTGGCGCAGGGGTACTCGGTATCGCGCTTGAAGGGAGACGTGCTTGCTGGCGTCGTCGTAGGCATCGTCGCACTGCCCCTGTCGATGGCTTTGGCCATCGCCGTGGGGGTGCCCCCTCAACATGGCCTCTACACCGCAATCGTCGCGGGCGCGGTGGTTGCGCTCGCGGGTGGGTCCAAGCACCAAGTGACCGGCCCGACGGCGGCCTTCGTTGTCATTCTCGCGCCGATCGTCTCGAAGTATGGCCTCTCGGGCCTTCTCACCGCCGGGCTCATGGCGGGCGCGCTTCTCGTGGTCATGGGCGCGATGCGCTTGGGGCGCCTCATCGAGTTCATTCCGCACCCGGTAACCACCGGCTTCACGGCCGGGATTGCCATGGTCATCGCCACCCTTCAGCTCAAGGATGTCTTCGGCTTAGCGATTGCGAAGCAGCCCGATGAGTATTTCGCGAAGCTTGGTGCGCTCTGGAATGCGCGTCATGGGGCATCGCTCGCAGAGGTTGGCGTGGCTGCGGCGACCTTCGCACTTCTCCGCCTTTGGCCTCGCGTATCCAGAACGGTGCCGGCGCCGCTCGTGGCCCTCGTGCTCGTCTCGGTGGCCACCTCGCTACTCGTGCGCGCGTTTCCCTCGCTTCATGTAGCGACCATCGGCTCGCGGTTTCACACGATTGTCCGCGGTCGTGAGTATGCGGGCATCCCGCCGCTTCCGCCCCTACCTGGGTGGCCCTGGGGCTCGGGCTCGATGACCTTGGCGAAAGCGCGGGAACTCGTATCGCCCGCGTTAGCCATTGCGATGCTCGGAGCGATCGAATCGCTGTTGTCGGCCGTCGTCGCCGACGCGATGACCGGTAAGAAGCACGACCCCAATGGCGAGCTCGTCGGGCTGGGCCTGGGCAATATTGTGGCCCCTTTTTTTGGGGGAATCGCCGCCACCGGTGCCCTCGCTCGCACGGCCACGAACATTCGCGCTGGGGCCACATCGCCGATCGCGGCGGTCGTGCACTCTCTTACGGTGCTCGTCGCCGTTGTCGTCGCTGCGCCGCTCGTCGCCTACGTCCCGATGGCCGCGTTGGCCGCGCTACTGGTGCTCGTCGCGTGGAACATGTGCGACGCGCAGCACTTCATCCACGTCGTGCGCGTCGCTCCGGCGGCCGATGTCGCGGTGCTCCTCACGTGCTTCACGCTGACCGTCGTCTTCGATATGGTCGTCGCCATCGGCGTTGGCGTCGTCCTCGCGGCGCTACTCTTCATGAAACGCATGTCCGAGCTGACTAGCTCGCGGGTGTTCGAGGCGTCGGACGAGGATGAGTCGCGAGTCGTTCCACCGGGGGTGACCGTCTACGAGATTGCGGGCCCACTTTTTTTTGGTGCGGCTGAGAAGGCGATGGGCGCCCTCGCGACTGCCGGCGTCGAGGCCCAAGTCATTGTCCTTGCGCTCGGCCGAGTCCCCGTCATCGACGCGACGGGCCTCGTGGCTCTGGAAAGCGCCCTTGAACGGCTGCGGAGCGCAAAAAAGCTCGTCGTCATCGCCGGTCCGCTACCCGAACCTCGGCGCATTTTTGAGAAGACCCACTTGGAAGTGAAGTACGAGCACGTCTTTCTTGCCGAGACGCTCGAGCAAGCCCTGGGACTAGCCAAAGATCTTGTCCGGCCCTATCGCGGCTCGAGAAGTCCCATCAGATTGCCTTCGGGGTCTTCGTAGAGACCCATGACCACCGGCCCAATGTCGGTTCGCGGCATCACAATCTTGCCCCCGAGCGACTCGATGCGCTCCAGGAGGGCCGGAATGCTGGCGACCTGCGCATAAACGAGGACACGGGACCCTGGAGCCGGCGAGCCCCCAATGCCGCCGTTGATTCCGGTAGGACCTCCAGAGGCGACCATTCCGTATTTCATCGGGTTGTTGGCGTCGATGTCCCAACCCAGCGCTTCGCCATAGAAGTCGTGAAGAAGAGAGGGGTTCTGCGCCTGAATCTCCCAGTGCACGATTTCGTGCTTGATGAGCTTGGCCTTCGGCGGAGCCGCCTTCTTGGCGGTCACCTTCTTTGGGGCCGCTTTCTTGGCGGTCTTCCTCGCTGGCTTCGCACCGAGCGAAGCCTTCTTCTTGATTTTCTTTTTCGTCGCCATGGCCTGCCTCCGACCTTGCGATGCTAATGCGCATGTTCGTGCAAATCGAGCGAGGATCTGGAGACGACCTGGACGGTCACGTCCTGGCCTCACGTCCGCGCCGCGTTCGGGCTCGACCCTGCGCCATGGCTGTGGGAGGGCTCGACCCCGGCGGAGGCGCTGGCGTTCTGGCTGACATCCGTGCCTTTGAGCGAGCCGGAGCGTTCGGGTGTGCCGCGGTAGCCGTCAGCACCATCCAGTCTGTCTCCGGACTTCGTTCGGTGCGTGTGGAGCCGGCCCGACACCTCGTAGCGCAGATCACCGAGGTGCTGGAGCACCAGCACGTCGGGGCGATCAAGATCGGCGCGCTCGGCAGTGTCGAGAACGTGCGAGCGCTCTCGCGGGAGCTACGGCGGCACCGGAACATTGCCATCGTGGTGGATACCCCGATCTTGCCTACGCGCGGGCGGGCCCGGCTCATCGAGCCTAGGGCGTTGCCGGACGTCGTGGATCGACTGTTGCCGCTTGCGACGCTTGTTACCGTCAATGTCGACGAGGCCTATACCCTGTTGGGGCGCCGCGTGAGATCTTCGGGAGATGCGCGGGATGCGGCGTGCGCGCTTGCGAGCGGCGGTGCGCGGGCTGTGCTCGTGAAGGGGGGCCACCTGCGAGGGCCACTCGCCACGGATATTCTCGCCGTCGACGGAGACGTCGTCGAGCTCCACGCACCTCGGCTGACTGGGGCCACTGTCCATGGGACCGGGTGCACGTTCGCGTCGCTCGTGGCGGGCCGCCTCGCGTGCGGCGCTGGAGGCGTCCCCGACCACAACGGCCTGCTGGCTGCGGTGCGATGGGCCAAGCGTGTCCACCACGCAGCGTTGGCACAGGCCGTTCAGGTGGGGCACGGCATGCGCGTGATGACGTTCAGGCCCCATGCCGGGCTGACAGTCTCGCGCGGAGCGAAATGACCGCTCGCTGTGCCTTCCGGAAACCTGCGCGTGTTACCCAGGAGCTACCCGTAACCGCCTAGCGCCGAGGACGACAATGCAAATCCGAGTGGGCTATGAGCTCCTCTACCGCTTTCCTCAGCCCACGCCCATGATTCTGGTGCTCGGCGTGCACTACTCCCGGGTTTCCGACCTCATTCGGCCCGACCATATGATGATTTCCCCGAGCGTTCCTATTGCCGGGTATCGCGATCCGTTCGGCAATTGGTGCAGCCGCATCGTGTCGCCGGCCGGTTCCTTACGAATTTCCGCTGACGCCCTGATCAGCGATTCCGGGGCGCCCGATGACGTCGCTGTCTGGGCTCAGCAGCACCCGGTAAATGCGTTGCCCGAGGACTCGTTGACGTTCCTTCTCGGAAGCCGATACTGCGAGACGGATCGCCTTTCGGAGATCGCATGGGGTCTCTTCGGACAGGCACCGACCGGTTGGGGGCGGGTGCAAGCGATCTGCGACTTCGTCCACAGACATATCGAATTTAGTTACAGCCATGCGCGGTCCACGATGACGGCGTGGGAGGTATTCAACGAACGAAAAGGCGTGTGCCGTGACTTCGCACACCTCGCCGTAGCGTTCTGCCGATGCATGAACATCCCGGCCCGATACTGCACGGGCTATTTGGGCGACATGGGTCTGCCGCCTCCCTATGCGCCGATGGACTTTGCCGGGTGGTTCGAAGCGTACCTGTCGGGCTCATGGCACACGTTCGACCCGCGCAACAACGCTCCGCGCATCGGTCGCGTTCTCATCGCGAGGGGCCGAGATGCCTCCGACGTGGCCATCACGACGACGTTCGGTCCCAACACGCTCGAGGGCTTCCGCGTTTGGACCGAGGAAGTGGTCGGTCCCCCTTCGTGATCTCTCCTCTTGTCGTGTGACGATCGAGCCAGCTCGAGTGGCTACCGCCGCGGGGTCTTGCATCGACTTTGCAGCCAGTTGTGACCCAAAAATGAAAGCAAGGAGGCCCTCTGGAGCAAAAACTGCGGTTACGGGAGCCATTTCGATACACGAACTCTTGCGTTTCCCCCCAGACCCGCCGTAATCATGCTGTTCTAACGACGAGGGTCAAAACATGGCGAAGAAGACGAGCAGCAAGCCGCTTTCGAAGAGCGCGGTTCTCAATGCGGTGGCCGAGTCTGTGGGCGAGGACATCCCTCGCAAGCACGTCAAACAAGTTGTCGAGTCGCTGGTCGAGGTGGGTCACCGCGAGCTGAAGAAGAACGGTATTTTCGTGCTCCACGGCTTTGCGAAGTTCGTGGTCGTCAAGAAGCCCGCCCGGCCCGCGCGCGAAGGCATCAATCCGTTTACCAAAGAGAAGCAGAAGTTTGCGGCAAAGCCTGCGAGCAAGGGCGTTCGGGCCCGCCCCGTCAAAGCGATCAAAGACGCAGTGACCTGAGTCGCTTGAGGTTGCGCGACCACCGAAAAGCGCCGAAATACGAGCGGTGCGTCGGCAGGTGGTCGCGTCGAACCGTCGCGAGTCTCGGCCGCGGTAGGAGCGTCAGGTGGTGTAGTCCGCGTTGATCTCGACGTAACGTCGACTTAGATCGCACCCCCAAACGGTAGCCGCGTATCGTGCCTCGCCGATGCGGACGTCGATCGCCACCCGCGCGGATTCGGCGAGACTCCTCGAAAGCGTGGGGAGATCGACGTCGACCTGCCGTTCGCCGTCGAAAAGGATACGGCCCATCACCGAAATGGTCACGTCGCGCGGGGCGATCGAGCGCAGGGTGAGACGCTCGTCGGGCTTGCCAATGGCCATTACGAGGCGGCCCCAGTTGGGATCGGCGCCGTGGATGGCTGTCTTGACGAGAGGGGAGTTCACGATGTTCTTCGCAACGATCTTCGCATCGCGATGCGATGTGTGAAGCCCCACCGTGCACTCGATGAGCTTCGTCGATCCCTCCGCCTGACAAACGATGTCGCGAGCCAGCTTCAGCGACATACAGCGCACGGCATCGGTGAAGTCTGCGCGTTCCGCGTCACCGACACTGACTCGGCGCGTGGAGAAAAGCACGACTGAGTCGCTCGTGCTGGTGTCCGAGTCGACGCTCAGGCTGTTGAACGTGCGCTGGCTGGCGTCCGCTAGGATCTCCCGTAAGCGGGCGCCATCGATGTCCGCGTTCGTGAAGAAATAGACGAGCATGGTGGCCATGTTCGGCTCAATCATGCCGGCACCCTTGGCCATGGCACACAAGACGATGTCACCGAAGCGTACGCTGCACACCTTGGGCGCGCGATCGGTCGTCAAGATCGCGCGTGCGGCGTCCTCGAGAGCTGCAGGTCGGAGTTTGCGCGAGATTCCCGCGATCGCGGCCTCGATTTTCTCCATCGGCAGAGGGACGCCGATGACCCCCGTGCACGAGAGGACAATGTCGCTGGCAGGGACATCGAGCTCTTTGGCGAGGTGGTTTGCGAGCGAGACCAGGTCTTGCCGCCCGTTAGGAGTGTAGACGTTCGCATTCTTGCTGATGACCGCAAGCGCCTGTGCCCGTCCATCCGCGAGAACCTCGCGACCCATCTCGACGGCGAAGCTCGGGCAAAGGCTCGTTGTGAAGATACCCGCTGCGGCACCCAGTCGATCGAGCTTGGCTACCGTGAAGTCGAGTACCCCTTCGTGCTTGATCCCTGCGGCGACCGCAGCACACGAAATGCCCTCCGGCTGATGCACCAACGTGCCTTCGACCCGAACCTCTCGGCCAAGCGTGCGCGATTCGAACGACACGACATCCTGCGACGGATCGTTCGACGGCACAGTTTCGAGCCGCAAGTTCCAATCGTCGAAGAGCTTTCGCTTCGTGGTCATGGGGCTCATCCAAGGGCTACCGGAAGCGCGCGGCGCGCGCCAGATCGACTCTGCGAGAAAGCCCGCTCGTAGGCGCGAAACGATCCTCCCGCGTTGACGGCGTCGATCACGGCAAGCCCTTCGGCTTCGCCGCCCTGCGCCAGGACGTATTCGACCCAAGCCCACCTCGCGCTCGTCGCGCGAACATCTACGCGTCCGCGCAGGCCTCGACGAAGCCGCTCGAGGCGCTCGTCGACCACTTCGATGCCCGCGAAAGGTGCGCCGTCTAGCGGGGTGTTGCGCTTCGGGCAGAAAGGGGCGATTCCGAGCGCCACGGGAAGGATCCGGGATAGCTCCGTAGCGAATGCGACGCATTCATCGACGTCGGCATCTGTCTCGCCAGGAGTGCCGACCATCAAGTAAAGCTTGAGACGATCCATTCCGTACTTCTTCGCCAGCTCTGCGCATCGAAGGAGGTGCTTGGGGCGCGCGCGGCGCTCGAGCCGATCGCGCATGCGCTCACTTGTGCCGTCCATCGCCGTCGTAAGCGTGCGGTAGCCGACACGGGCGAGAGCCTCCACGAAGTCTTCGTGGGTCGCCAGGCGATCCGGCCGTAAGGACGAAAGTCCGACCTCGCACCCTCGGTCCGCGAGCGCGTTGAGTATCGAGACGATCTCCGGGTGGTCGCTGACCGCTGCTCCGACCAAACCGACGCGCCGAGCGTGCTGAGGGATCGTGGTGAGCACGACCTGCCCGGGCACGATGCGCATGCCCCCATTCGTGCTTCGCCGCATGACGCAGTAGCTGCAGCCGCGAGAGCAGCCGCGCTCGGTCTCGAGAAGAAACATGTTCGCGAGCTCGGTGTGCGGAGTCGTGATGGCCGAATAGGCCGGAAGGACCGAATTGTCTTCAGCTCCAACGGACGGAAGGACCGCGTGTCGGCCCGGTACGAAAACGTGCGCGATGGCAGCCATGGCGTCGAGCTGAGCCTCGCGGGTGGAAGAACTCGCAGCTCGGACGACGTCGATGACTCGCGTATCGGCTTCCCCGACTATGATTGCGTCGACGATCCCCGCAAGTGGCAGAGGATTCGAGAAGGTGAGGGGCCCGCCTGCGATGACGAGTGGGTGGCGGGCGTCACGGTCGCGACGGCGTGGAGGAATGCCCGCGGCTCCCAACATGCGCACAACCCCCGAGATTTCGAGCTCGTAGGCCACGCTAAACGCCAGCACGGGCAACTCCTCGATAGGCCGGAGCGATTCGTAGGTGACTGGGCGTTCGGGAAGGCGCGCCGCGTCTTGCTCGCATTCGTCGTCGAGAAAGGCCCGCTCGCATGCGAGTCCGGGTGTCTCCATGAGCGCGCGATAGACGCGCTGGTAACCGAGAGAGCTCATTCCGACGCGGTAAGGCGACGGGTAACAGAGGCCAACGGTGAATGGCGCCTGCTTGACGATCCGCCCGACCTCGTCGGCGAGGCGGGTGCGAATTCGATCGCGCAGCGTCACGAACCTCCTGCCGCGGCGCGCAGCTTGGAGTGCTTGCGACCGTAGAAGTAGTAGACCAAGAGGCCTGCCGCCATCCAAACGAAGAGTCGAATAATCGTGGCAGTGGTGGCCGTGTACATCAGAGTTCCGGACGTGAGCACGCCGCAGATAGGCACGACGTAAGGCCCTCCCGGTGCCTTGAAGCCCCGAGGCACCTCTGGCCGCTTCAGCCGCAAGATCATGACCCCCAAGCTGACGAGCACGAACGCAAACAGAGTCCCGATGCTCGTGAGCTCAGCGAGGATCTCGATTGGCAGGACTCCTCCAGCGACGGCGCAAAGAACACCTGTACCGATCGTAGTGACGTAGGGTGTCCCGAAACGCGGATGAATCTTGGCGGCGACGGCCGGCAGCAGGCCGTCGTTCGCCATGGCGAAAAAGATTCTGGGCTGACCGAGAAGCATCACAAGCATGACGGAGGACAACCCCGCGATCGCTCCGACCTCGACCGCCGTCGCCAGCCATAGCTGACCGGTAGCTTCGACCCCGACGGCGATGGGATGCGGAACGCTGAGCTTCTTGTAGCTGACTACGCCCGTGAGAATGAGAGACACGGCAATATAGAGGATCGTGCAAACGGCCAGTGAGCCGAGAATGCCCTTGGGAAGATCCTTCTGAGGGTTGCGGGTTTCTTGTGCGGCCGTAGAGACCGCGTCAAAACCGATATACGCGAAGAACACCATCGTCGCGCCCTGCAGTACGCCCGAGACTCCGTAGCGGCCAAATTTGCCCTCGTTGCGGGGAACGAACGGGTGCCAGTTCTCGACTCTTACGAAACGGGCTGCGAATACGATGAAGAGGAGAACGACGAAAACCTTCACGAACACGATAGCCGTGTTGATGCGCGCCGATTCTTTGATGCCACGGACCAAAAGGGCCGTCACCGCAAGCACGATGAGGACGGCGGGAAGGTTGAGATACGCCCCCGTGGCGGCAAAGTGCTCGTTCTCCCAGACCACCGGGGCATTCGTCCAAGCACGGGGCAGATCCTTGTGGAAGGTGTCATGCAAGAAGGCCCCGACGTAGCCGGACCACCCTACGCTGACGGCCGCAGCCGAGACGAGGTATTCGAGGATGAGGTCCCATCCGATGATCCACGCGACGATCTCGCCCATCGTGGCGTAGGAATAGGTATAGGCGCTTCCCGAGACCGGAATCATCGAAGCCATCTCGGCGTAGCAGAGGCCCGCAAACGTGGACGCGACGCCTGCCACGACGAACGACAAGGCAACGCCAGGACCCGCGTTGGCCGCCGCCGCCCTTCCGGTGAGAACGAAGATGCCGGTACCGATGATTGCCCCGATGCCCAACATCACGAGGTCGAGCGTCGTGAGCGTTCGCTTGAGGCCGTGATCAGCGGCCGCGTACTCCCTCAGCTGATCGATCGACTTTGTAGCCCAAAGTCCGCTGGGGGCGCTCATCCCGCTTCCTACCCCATGTCGTGACGGTGGGCCACGTCGAATGGCCGAAGCGCTCGAATGGCAGGGAGGGCCCGCGCCGTGGTAGAGAATCGCCCGCCATGGCGACCGAACGACGAAAAATGGCCATCGTGTGCGCGGGGGGTCCCGCGCCCGGAATCAACAGCGTCATCGGCGCAGCGACGATACGTGCCTGCCTCTCGAACGTCGAAGTGCTCGGCATCCAAGAGGGGTTCAGGTGGCTGATCAGCGGCGACACCTCGCGCGTGGTTCCCCTCACGATCGCCGACACGAGTCGGATTCATTTCCGCGGAGGGGCCACACTAGGCATCTCCCGAACCAACCCGACCAAACGCCCCGAAGACATGCGCAATGTCCTCGACGCCTTTTCACGGCTCGACGTGGGCATGCTCGTCACGATCGGCGGGGACGACACCGCGTTCACTGCGTACAAGCTCGCGCAAGCTGCCCAGGGCGCGTTGCGCGTCGTGCACGTTCCCAAGACCATCGACAATGACCTCGACCTTCCGCCCGACATTTGCACTTTCGGGTACCAGACGGCTCGCTCCGTTGGCGTCGACATCGTCCACAATCTGATGGTCGATGCGAAAACCACCGGGCGCTGGTATTTCGTGGTCGCCATGGGGCGCAAGGCGGGCCACCTTGCGCTGGGGATAGGCAAGGCCGCAGGGGCAACGTTGACCCTGATTCCCGAAGAGTTTCAGGAGCGTCCGGTGCGCCTTCGCACGATCGTCGACACTCTGGCCGGCTCGATCCTCAAGCGCCTGGCGAGCGGACGCGAAGATGGAGTCGTAGTTCTCGCCGAGGGCCTTGCGGAGATTGTGCGCCCCGAAGACATCGCAGAGCTCGCGACAGCAGAGCGCGACGAGCACGGTCACGTGCGACTCGAGGAAGTAAGCTTTGGCGATGTCTGCAAATCGCGAGTCCGGGCCCGTCTTGCCGAGTTTGGCGTCAAGGCCACGATCGTGGACAAGAACGTCGGCTATGAAGTCCGCTGCGCGGACCCGATTCCGTTCGATCTCGAATATACCCGTGATTTGGGCTACTGCGCGGCCAAGTATGTCATCGAGGGCGGCACGAACGCGCTTGTTTCGATTCAGCAGGGTCGCTTCATGCCGGTGCCTTTCGACAAGATCATGGATCCGCAGACAGGTCGCATGCGGGTACGCATGGTCGACACGGAAAGCGATCAATATCGAATCGCTTTCGCCTACATGCTCCGCCTCAAACGGTCCGACTTCGACGACCCCCGAGACCTCGCCCGCCTTGCCGCAGTTGCGAACGTCACTCCCGAGCGCTTTCGATCGGAGATGGGGTATCTCGTCGAGCACGAGAGCCAGACGTAATGCTTGGAGCATCCTCATGCCCCACACGTCGCTTTAGCCCTTACTTTTTGAAGAAACGATCCAGAAGTCGGGGCTTTGCGTCCTCGGATTTGGACGGCACGGGGCTCGACCGCCGCGGGGGCGAACCGGAGTCGCTCTTTGCATTCGGCGGAGCCGTCGAAAACCGGCCCCCTCGCATTCGATAGAGACGGACTTCTCGCGCTGCGTCGATGTTGCGAGGGTTGAGCTCGACCGCTTCTTTGAAGTCGCGCATCGCCGCCTCGGCTTTGCCCAGACGCCTGAGGAGCATGCCACGCCAAAAATAGGCCATTTCGCACCGAGCATTCAGTTTGATGGCGTCGCCCAACATGGTCAGAGACTTGACGGTCTTCTCCGGCGACTGGTTCTCGGGCTTGAGAGCCAAGAGCCACGCCATCATGGCGAGGTAGTCCGATTGGGTTGCGTCGGCGTCGAGAGCGAGCTGGCAAAGGGCCTCGGCCTGAACGTGGTCGCCGCGTCTGAGGCACACCTCGGCTTTTTGGAAGTTCGTCGCCGCATCGATCACTTTTGCGACCTTCTGTTGCGTCTCCGGCGACCCGCTCCCATCCGCCAAAAGGAGCATGTAAGTCTCGCGTTTCGCCGCATCGCTCAACGTGGAGTGCGCTTCGCTCATGCGCGCGAACACTCGCGAGCAGGCGTCTCGAACCGCCGCGAGCTCGGTCGGCAGCCTGTCGGGATGCCACTTTTTGGCAAGAGAAAAGAAGGACGCCTGCACCGCCTCGAGCGTCGCATCGCGCCGCACCTCAAGCATCGCGAAGTAGTCGCTTCGGTCGATGCTTTCTGCGCGCCGAACAATCTCGTCCCACCGCTGACTGAGCTCCTGCGACAGGCCGCGGGCCGACGTTGGAGGTGGCGAGGTCGATGCCGTGGGGGGCGCGGGGCTCGAGCTCCCCGAAGGATCGGGTCGCGTTCGCAGCGGTGTCTGAGCCGCGGGCGGTGTCTCCGGTTCCGCCTTTGGAAAGGGGGACATTCGCGGCGCCGAAAAACTCCCCGAGGCGTGAGTCTCCGCGGGGCGCACGACGTCGACCTGCCGGGTGACCAGCAGCAGGTACACGAGGAGCCTTCCCTCGCTCTCGGAGAGCCCGGAGCCGGCTAGCAAGTCGGCGAGTCGCAACGGTTTGCCCCGCACTCGCTCCACAACGGCAAGTTGGGTGGGGGTGAGGCCCAGCCGCGCGACATTGGCATTCCGACCGAGGCGGACCGGCAAGTCTCCCACGTTTACCAGGGCCGCGTCGAGGTGCCCATGCGGCGGGTTCGCTTCCAGCATGCCCAGAATCATGGGAACCGGATCGAACCCCTCACCCATCTCCATGCCCCATCCTCGGAGGCCATCGAACAGGTCGTAGTACGCGTAAGCCGATTGGGGAGGGAACGTGGAAATGTGGCGGAGTTTCTGCGCCACTTGCTGGCGCAATGAAGCCGCGAGCATGTCTTCGTCGATCGTCCGAGACGACAGGAGAACCTGTCCGTGAAGAGCGGGGCCTAGGGTTTTTGCCTCGGCGAGCTGCTCCAGCGAGCTCGCGAGCTCCTCCGCGGAAAGGTAGCCGAGCTCTTGCATGACTGTGCCCAGGTAGCCAATTGGCTCACTCGTGTACGTTTTCGTCGGCTGCCCCGACAAAAAGAGGATGCCGGCCCTGCGGCCGTCGGGCGCCCACAATTCCATCGTTCCGGTAAGCCCATTCTGGAGGGCATAGAGAACCAGGTGGATGAGAGGCGTCTTTTCGAGGGTGCCGTTGGCTGACGAGGCTGGTCGATTAGGGGGGGGATCGCCCATTTGACGGCGCAGAAGGAGATGAAGATTAGCGTGCAGTCGGATGACGCGCGAGGGGACCCCGGCCGATCTAAACTGGGCTTTGGGTCGTAGATGGTCTCTCGCAAACGCCCACGAAGTCCGCGAACGTGTGAGCGAGAGCCCTCGCAGGAGCTCATACGGCCACATTACCGAAAGCGGATCCATGACTAAAAGTTTGGATCCGCCCAGCCAGAAGCAGATCGCTCAATTCGAACTCGTGCGTCGCCTCGGAGCCGGCGGCATGGCCGAGGTCTTTCTCGCGAAGAAAACGGGCGCGGAGGGGACGTACAAGCTTCTCGTTCTCAAACGGATCCTGCCGACTCACGGAAGCTCCAGGCGCTATCGCGCCATGTTCATCGAAGAGGCTCGCTTAGCCACGCGCCTCAATCATCCCAACGTGGTCCAGGTTTACGAGTTCCAAGACTTCGGCGACCAGGGGTTGCTCCTGGCCATGGAATATGTGGAAGGGTGCGACCTTGGCCACCTGATGAGCACGGCAAAGTCGAAGGGACTCGGTCTCCCTCCCTGGGTGGGAGCCTGGGCGATCGCGGAAGCCGCCAAGGGGCTGCACTACGCGCACGAGAAGAAAGACGAAGCCGGGGAGCCCCTCGAGATCGTTCACCGGGACGTGAGTCCGCAGAACATCCTTCTTTCGTTCGAGGGCACGGTCAAAATCGCCGATTTTGGGATCGCTTCCGCGCGGCTCTTGGCAGAAGAACAAGGGGTCCTGAAGGGCAAGTTTGGGTACATGTCACCCGAGCAAGCTCGTGGTGAACCGGTCGACCGGCGAAGCGACCTTTATGCGCTCGGAGTCGTCTTCTGGGAAATGCTCACCGGACGCCCCATTCATGGAGGCCTTGGGGGTGAGGCTCTTCTCGACATCGTGCGTTCGGGTATCGTCGACCCTCCATCGCAGCACGGACGCGACATTCCTCCGGAGCTCGAGGCCATCATCTTGAAGGCGCTCGCGCCGGTGCGCGACGAGAGATTTGCGACCGGGCGTGAGATGTCGGCGGCGATCGGCAAGGCCATCGTCAAGCACGGAGAGCTTATCGACGCTGAAGCCTTGGAGGCCGCGCTCCTACAGCTCGTGGGCCGCGAGCCGCGTGTCGCGAGCGGAGGTGGACCGGGCTCCCAAGACTCACCTTCGCTGGCGATGCGGTCGGACGACGCCCGGACTCAGGCCGCTGTTCCCTTGGCGCGCAGTCTTGCCGAGTCGCGGGCGAGCCTGCGACCAGACGTGTCCGGGGCGGCTTCCGACGTCGAAGCTTCGGCGATGAGGTCTCCGGCGTCCGAAGCTCGCCGCGAAGTCCGACATGTGGCCGTGCTCACCTTGATCCTCCGAGGGATCGATACCGTGTCGCTGCCGCGCCGGATGCTCGATCGGTTACGCGGAATGCTCGACGATCTCGCCTTCAAACGGGGCATGCGCTGGGCCTGGTCCAGCGTCGATGATGGCGCGCGCGAAACGACGATGACGGCTCAAGCCGTCGCGGGGCTGGTCACGCACTCGTCGAGGGCAGCCAGCGATGCGGCGGAGCTCGCCCTCGACGTTCACGAGACGTTCGCCGGCTTCAAGGAAGACCTTCCGACTCCTGTGACCGCATCGATCGGCATCGCGCGAGGCATCGCCAACGGACGACGGAACCCACAAGGTCATCTCGTTCAATACGCGCTCGACGCCCCGGCAGCGTACTTGGCCGACGCGCTCGGACGAGCCGCTCCAGACGGCCACACGTGGGTGGCCGGTGGCGTCTACCGGTTGGTGCGAAGGGAATTCCGTTGGGGAGACCTGCCGAGTCTGAAGCTAGCGTCCGAGCCTGACGTCGATCTGCCTTCGACACTCCGAGTGTACGCGCTAGAACGAAGTCTTTCTCGTGAGGAGCGACTCGACGCGCAGAGCGGCGCTGCAGATCTGGTGGGGCGTGATGCGGAGAAGGGAGATCTACACGCGGCGTTCCATCAAGCGGTCAGTGGTCGCGGAGCCACCGGCCAGCTCGTATGTCGCGCCGTCGTCGGTGAGATGGGGATCGGCAAAACCGCGCTCGTAGCGACGTTTCTAGGCGAGCTCCCACCAAACGCGCGGCTCGTGCACGTGGAATGCACACCGGTCGCCATGGAGGTGCCGTATGCCGGTATCGCGGACCTCGTTCGGCAAGCACTTGGAACGACGGGGGACGAGCCCTTCGACGAAGTGGCGGCGCTGATCGCGAAGTCGGGAGGCGGTGCGGCCACTGGCGACGCTTCCAGTCCCATGGTCGCGCGGCTCACCGAGCTCGCGACAAACCGTCGCGTCGAGGGCGCGGTGGAGGAGGATGCGCACGGGCGCAAGAAACAGATCGTCGCAGGGATTCGCAACCTGCTCGCGGTCATCGCGATGGCGCAACCTTTAGTGCTCGTGGTCGATGGTCTGCACTGGTGCGACAAGGCGAGTCTCGACGCCCTCGCCGAGGTCATCCACGCAGGCGATCCGGTCCCCATCTTCGTGCTCTTGGTCACGCGGCCCGAAGAGCGGATCGCGCACGCCACCGAAGGCATCCTTCGCGTCGAGCTCCGCGGCTTGACGCAGGACGAGCAGGTGCGGCTCGTGGAGACCCGCCTCGGAGTGCGCGATGGAGTGCGACAGATCTGCGCGGACCTTCTCCCCAAGGTAGGGGACAACCCTTTTTTCCTGCTCGAGATGGTTGACGCGCTTCTTGAGCGGGGCGCTCTCGAGATTCGGGAGAAAGGAGATGGCGATGACATTGTTTCGACGCTCGTGCGCACCGATCGCGAAGACGCGGGATTCAACGCGCTTCCTTCGACGCTCGAGCAGTTGTTGGGAGATCGAATTCGCGAGCTGCCGTCTTCCGAGCACGTGGTAGTCGACTGGCTCGCCATCGCGGGTGGCCCGCTTTCGATCCAAGACGTGCTCAAGCTGACGTCGGCCGAGGATGACGAAGCCGTAGTGCGCCTTTGCGCGCGCGGCGTCTGCGATCGAAAAGGTGACCTCGTGGATTTTCGTCACCCCATCACACGTGAGGTCGGATATTCCGCGCTCGATGCGGACGATCGCGTTCGGATGCACCGTTCATTGGGGGAACACTTGGCCGGAACCTCTCTGGCTCGCGGCCTATCGGCGGCGATCGTGGCGCGACACTTGGCTCGTGGTCACAGGTACGACAGGGCGGCCGATTTCTACTTCGAGGCCGGAGCTGCGGCACGCGCGAGCTATCAGACGCGGTTGGCCATCCGGTACTACCTGCGGGCCAATTCGTATCTCGGGGCCGACGACAAGCGGCGCTTCGTGACTCACGAGGCGCTCGAAAATGCCTACCGGATGATCGGGCGCCGCCGCGAACGTCTGCGTCACCTCAAGGCATTGCGTGCGATGGCTCGGCACCTCGGAACGCCGAGAGCCGTGTGCCTTGGGCTCCTGCGCACGGCGCGATACGACTTCGACGAAGGGGGGCTCGCTCGGGGGGTTGCCGTGGCCCGAAAGGCGGCGCACATCGCTCGCATCTGTGCCCTGCCGGTGTTCGAAATGGAAGCCGAGGCGCGCGTCAGCGAGTTTTTGCGAGAGCTCGGCGATGTTCAAGGGGCGCTGAGTGCGTGCGACCGAGCCCTCGCCGCGTTCCACCCCACACACGAAAAGGTGCCCCCTCGCCAGCGTGGCGAGGTTCTGCGATTGCGCGGGATGCTGCTCTTGCGCGTCGGCCGAGTGAACGAAGCCGTCGAGGCCTATGTGGACGCCATCGCCATCTTCAGGAAATGCGGTGCCCGACGTTTGGAAGCGCGTGCGAAGGGGGCGCTGTCGTACGCGATGTTCGTTCAAGGCCGATACGAGGATGCGATCGCGCTGTCGCTGGAGTCGATCCAGATCGACCTGTCGATTGGGGTGAGGTTCCAAATTGCGCGAGCTCTCACCAATGTTGGTTTGGGATATTCGTGCCTCGGCGACACGAAGCGAGCCCTGGCCTACCTGATGCGCGCCCGCGACGTTCACCAGCGCTATGGGGATCAAAACGGTTGGGCTGAAACACTTCTCGTGAGCGCGGTCGTAGCGATCGATTTGGGCGACCTCGATGCGGCCGAGGGGTTCGTACGCGACGCAGGAGCACTTACCGCGGGTACGGCGAACGCCTACGATCGGACCCACGAGAGCGTCGTGCGAGCGTTATTGGAGCGAGCGCGCGGCAGGCCCTCCGACGTGGTGCGTCATGCCGTGGAGGCTCGGCGCGAAGCGGAGGGTATGGCCCTCGCCGCGTTTCACTCCTACGCCATGGCGATCGAAGCCGCGGCTCGCATGGACTTGGGAGAGGTCCATGCGGCCACTCTGGTAGCGACGACGGCGCTTGCGGCGGTCGAAAACCTGCAAGGTTGCGAATATGGTCTCGAGATTCGTGCCATGTGCGCGGACGCCCTCACCCGCGCCGGTTCCGCGCAAGCGAACGAGGCGCGGTACCGAGGGAGGGAGTTCGCCAAAGCGATGGGAGCGGGGGTCCGAGACGTCCGGCTTCGGAAGCTCTTCTTCGGCAGGGGTATCCACCGAATGCTCTTGGAGCCGGGCACCGGAATCTCGACATCGAGCGTCGCCGAGCCCCTCGAAGCGCAATGACTGCGGACAACAAGCGCGGTCTTGCGATGATTTTGTCGGGCGGTGGCGCCCGCGGGGCCTACGAGGTCGGCGTGCTTTGGTACATCTTCGACGAGCTCACCCGTGTGCTTGGGGCGCCGCCGCAAATCGACATTCTCTGTGGAACGAGCGTTGGCGCGATTAACGCTAGTTATTTGGCGGCGCATCTTGCCGACCCGGTTCTAGGTCTACGACGCCTCGTCGAGCTTTGGAGTGAGCTCGAGCTTTCGCGCATGCTCGGCTTCGGCGTCAAACAGATGCTGACCCTGCCCCGCGTGCTGGTCGGGGGCGGGCAGGCGCGCGGGCTGTTCGACGTTGGTCCCATGGCCGATCTCGTGCAGCACGAAATCAGCTGGAGGTCCGTGGCCCGATGTCTGAGGCAAGGTCAGCTGCGTGCGCTCACGGTGTCTTGCACGGAGGTCTCCACCGGCCGCACGGTGGTCTTCATGCAGACGTCGCCTGACGTTTCCGTGCCCGCTGACGCTCCGCCGCGGACGCTTTTTCGGGCCGCTCGGATCGGGCCGCTGCATGCTCTCGCGAGCGCCGCGATTCCCATGATGTTTCCCCCGGTGCGCGTAGATGGGGATCTTTACCTCGACGGTGGGCTTCGGCAAAATACGCCGATTGCGCCGGCTCTTCGCCTCGGGGCATCGCACATTTTTGCGATCGGTAGCTCGCGAGAGGTCAAAGGCCGCGTCGTTCGCGAACCAGGCGACGACGAGCCTGCCCGGGCGCCAGGGGCCGCGTTCCTGCTCGGGAAGATCCTCAATGCTTTTCTTCTCGATCATATCGATGTCGACATCGAGCTGCTGAGCCGGATCAACAGCGTCCTGGTCGACGGGACCAAAGCGTACGGGCCGGGTTTCGCGAAAGCGGTCAGCGAGGAAGCTCGCAACCGCGGGGCACTCGAATATCAATACGTCAATTGTCTCCGGGTTCGTCCGAGTGAGGATATCGGTCGGCTGGCCAGCGAGCATCTAAAGCGAGGCCGCTTGCGCGGGGATCCGATCCTGACCAAGAGGCTCTTTAGCGTCATCGATTTCGGTGTGGACGTCGAGGCAGACCTTGCGAGCTACCTCTTGTTTGATGGTCCATTCTGCCGTCGTTTGATTGAGATGGGGCGCGCCGACGCGCAGTCGAGGCGCGACGACCTCGTCGACTTCTTCAGCGATAGCCGGTCGGGTTCGGGCCGGGAGGTTGGCCCGAGCGCCGCGAAGGCGCACCAGCCCTAGTCCTACGGCGTGCGGCGCACACCCCGATCAAAACGACGGAGCGGGGAACGCGGGTCCCGGCTTCGCGAACAAGTACCCCTGCATTAGGTCGCAACCCGCTTCGAGGATGGCGTCCCGCTCTTCGGGCGTCTCCACGCCCTCAGCCACGATTTGCATGCCGAGCTCACGGCACATGGCGATCATCGTGCGAACGAGCGTCTGCTTGGTAGGTTGGGCGTGGACGTTTCGCACGAGCGACATGTCGAGCTTCACGACCTCCGGCTCCAGGTGCGCGAAGCTCGTCAGACCGGCATAGCCCGCACCGAGGTCGTCAACGGCGATCCGGAACCCCGATTCTCGAAGGCGACCGATACGCGCCTGAACATCGCCGATGTGATGGAGGCTGGCCCGCTCCGTGATTTCGAGCACGACACGGCTGGCGATGCGTGCCAGGGGACGGTCGGCCTCGAACAGGTCCTCATCCAACAGATCGTGGGTGTGGAGATTCACGAAGAGCGCGGCGTGATCGGGCATCATGGCCAGCGGTTCTGCGGCACGGCTCCGAATTGCGCGGCCCAGCTCGGGCAACCGCTTCAGTTGCTCGGCGGCGTCGAGGATGGCGCCGGGATGGGGGAGAGACGGTTCGCGCGATCGGAGAAGCGCTTCGTAGCCGTAAACCTCGCGACGCGACCACGAGACGATCGGCTGGTACGCAATCCACAGCGTGTCCAGGGCCCGTGCGAAGCTCGCGATCAGCCCGGCTCGATCGCCGACGAGCCGGTCGACTCCGCCCGCCAGATCCAGGGCGCTGCGCTTCGCCCGCGCCAGCCGATGAAGGCGTACGGCGTCGGCCGTCACCGACCGAAGCTGTTGGGCGTCCACTGGTTTGGTCAGATAGCGAAGCGCGCCGTGCTGGACGGCGGCCACTGCTGTTTCGAGCGACGGGCTGCCGGTAATGAGAATCACGGGAATGTCGAGATCGTGCGACCGAATGCGCTCCAGCAGCGCTACGCCGCCTAGGCGCGGCATGTCGATGTCACTGAGCACGACGTCCAGCGCGATCGTTCGCACGGCAGCGATAGCCTCCTCCCCGTCGAGGCGAATCTCGACGTCGTAGCCTGCGGCCGAGAGTGTCCGCGCATATGACCTCGCGAGGACCTCGTCGTCGTCGACCACGAGGACATGCGGGCGTAAGGAGGCGCCGGCTTCAGAATCCGGCGATGAGAGGGCTGCGCTCACGATGCTACTTCCATCCCCTACCAACGGTTCGGCGACGCCAGACCCTAAGGGAAAAGTGGTGACACTGGCCCTAAGCGAGGACGGTCAGCGTCGTAACTACTGGAACTCATACACAGAGCCGGCGCCTTCTCGCACGATCGTCGGGGGAGTGGTGGTCAGGTCGATTACCGTGGTCGGAACCATGCCGCCTGCGCCGGCGTCCAGCACGAGCGCCAACCCACTGAAAGCCTGGTCGATTTCGTGTGGGTCCACGAAGGGCGGCTCTCCGGGCCAGGCGGCAGTCGACGAGACGATCGGCCGGCCGAGCGCCCGGGCGAGCGCTCGCGTGGCTTCGCAGGCCGGCACCCGGATGCCCACGGTTTTGCGGCGCATCTGAACCAGTTTTGGCACTTCACGGGTCGCCTGGAGGACGAAGGTGTACGGCCCCGGTAGGAACCGCCGCAGGACTCGGTAGACTTGGTTGTCGACGATCGCATAGCGCGCGATGTCGGAAAGGTCTGGGCACACGAAGGCGAGCGGGTGCGACCGATGCATCCGCTTAATGGCGTATAGACGGTCGATCGCGTGCTTGTTCGTGAGGTCGCATCCGAGCCCGTAGACCGTGTCGGTCGGGTACGCGATGACTGCGCCGCTCAGCAACGCGTCGACGGCACGCCGAACCTTGCGGGGCTCGGGGTGATCGGGGCTGATTGAGAGGAGCATCGCGCCGGCCGCGGATAACTCGGATGTCGACGCGCGTCACGCGGGATCGCTTTGCGACTGCTACGCTCGGGGGTCGATGACGCTTTCACAGGCCAACGTCCCCCTTTGGGCCGTTCGGGGGTTTGCGTTCGCCTGGGGCTGCTTGTGGGGCAGCTTCGTCAACGTCGTGATTTATCGCGTTCCGCGGGACATGAGCGTCGTCCGGCCTGGATCACACTGCCCTCATTGCGGGGCGCCTGTCGCGGCGTTCGACAACGTGCCGGTCGTGTCGTGGCTGCTGCTTCGCGGTCGCGCGCGCTGTTGCGACGCTGCAATCTCGCCGCGATATGCGACAGTCGAGCTCTTGGGGGGAGCGCTCGCCTTGGCAGTCGCGGAGCTCGTCCTCTACGAGGTGCCCGAGCAGGCCAGTGTGATGTACGCCGCGGCAGTCTTCGTCGCCGACTTTGCTCTCGCGATGGGTCTGCTCGCCGCTGCGTTCATCGATGCCGCGCACATGTATTTACCCGATCCAATCACGATCGGCGGCACCCTGATCGGGCTGGCCACGTCCAGTCTGCGTGACACGACATGGCAGGGTGGCCTAGCCGGCGCCGCGGCAGGATTCTTTGTGGTGTGGCTGCCCCTCGTCGTCGGCTACAAGGCTTTGCGGGGCCGGGCCGGCATGGGCTTGGGCGATGCAAAGCTCGTGATGCTTGCTGGAGCCTGGTTCGGTTGGCCCGGAGCGGCGTTCGCGCTGTTTGCGGGCGCATTGCAAGCGACTCTGGCGGCCATCGGCCTGCTATTGATTCGCGGCAAGATTGAGGAGCCTGAGGCGGTTCGAGAGGACCGTCTTGTCCTCCAGCGCGCTGCCGCAGCGGGCGACGCCGAGGCGCAGCGAGCCCTCGACGACGATCCACTCGCCAACGAGCCCGAGGCCGGCCTCATGTCGGCGCGCCTTCCGTTCGGTCCCTTTCTGTGTCTTGCGACTATCGAATGGATGCTGGGCGGGCACTGGCTACGCGAGAACGTGGCGTGGCTTCGAGGATAGTCTCGGGCGAGTTCCGACCTCGCGCTATGCCCGCTTTTCGACGTCGACATAGTCGCGAACAGGACGCCCCGTATAGATCTGCCGCGGCCGGGCGATTTTGGTGCTCGTGTCCTCGATCATTTCTTTCCAGTGGGCGATCCAACCTGGGAGGCGTCCTAGGGCGAACAGCACGGTGAACATGTTCGTCGGAAAGCCCATCGCCCGGTAGATGATCCCCGAGTAGAAATCGACGTTGGGATAGAGCTTTCGCTCGACGAAATACGAGTCCTTCAGCGCCGCGTCCTCAAGCGCTTTGGCGACATCGAGCAGCGGGTCGGGCTTACCGAGCTTGCTGAGGACCTTGTCGGCGGCAGCCTTGATGATCTTCGCGCGCGGATCGAAGTTCTTGTAGACGCGGTGACCAAAGCCCATGAGCTTGAAGCCGCTATTCTTGTCCTTTGCCATCGCGATGTACTTCTTCACGTCTCCGCCGTTGGCGTGGATCGCGGTCAGCATCTCGAGCACTTCCTGGTTCGCGCCGCCGTGAAGCGGGCCCCAAAGGGCACAAATCCCCGCGCTAATGGACGCGAAGAGATTGGCCTTGCTGGAGCCCACCACGCGGACCGTGCTGGTCGAACAGTTCTGCTCGTGGTCAGCGTGTAAGATAAGCAGTAGGTTCATCACCCTGACGAGCTCAGGGTCAATTTCGTAGTCCTCAGCGGGGACCGAAAACATCATGTTCAGGAAGTTGGCGCAGTAAGAAAGCGAGTTCTTCGGGTAGACGAACGGTTGACCGATGGACTTCTTGTACGCAAAGGCCGCGATAGTCCTGGCCTTGGACACGAGGCGCGCAATCGTGATGTCCCGGTGCTCCACGTTGTCTGCATCGAGCGCGTCGGGGTAATAGCTGGAGAGCGCCGCCACCATCGCGCCAAGGATTGCCATAGGGTGGGCGCTCGGCGAGAAGCCTTGGAAGAAGTGCTTCATGTCCTCGTGAAGTAGCGAGTGACGCGTGAGCTTCTCGCTCCACGCCTTGAGCTGCGACTCGGTGGGGAGCTCGCCGTAAATCAGCAGGTAAGCGGTCTCGATGAACGTGGACTTTTCGGCCAGCTGTTCGATCGGAATGCCGCGATATCGCAAGATTCCCTTGTCGCCGTCGATGAAGGTGATTGCGCTCTTGGTGGACGCCGTGTTCATGAACGCGGGGTCGATCGTCACATAGCCAGTGGTTGCGCGCAGTTGGCCGATGTCGAAGGCCCGCTCACCCTCCGTCCCCACCACAATGGGAGCCTCGAGCCTGGTATCCCCCACGGTGATTGTCGCCTTGTCCGTCACGGGATCCTCCGGCGCCGAAGCGTGTCGGCACTATAGGGCAAAACGATTCGTAGCGCAGTGCGTAATCGATGCCGGCGTGAGCGCTAGCCTCCGCCGACGCGCCACCTGAGTCGACGCTCGTCGGCTTGCTCGAGCGCGAGGCGCCTTTGCTGCTGAATAAGTGCGCCATAGCTGGATGGAACTCGAGGGTCACGGCCCAAGGCGAGCATCACCCGAAGCGCGGCCTCCGCGTCGTCCGCGGCGCGGTGGGCGTTCTGAACGACGAGACCCAGGCGCGCGGCCACATCCGACAGGGTCCGTGAGCGCTCTTCGGACTGGATCTCCCGAGCCCAAACGAGGGGGTCTACCCACTCGACCTCTCGTTGAAACGCGGGGTGACGAACGTCTCCTGCCTGGACTGTACGGTCGAGCTCGCTCTTCAGGAAGGCTTTGTCGAACGAAGCGTTGTAGGCGGCCGGGATGCATCCGGTGAGCGCGGCCAATATCTCGCTCGCGACAGCCTCGAACTTGGGCGCATCCTTCACGTCGTCGTCGGTGATCGTATGAACGTCGATCGCCTCCTTTGGGATCGGCCGGCCTGGGTTCACGAGCCAGCTTCGCCGTTCGACGATTTCACCACCGCGTGCGATGGCTAGCCCGATTTCGACGACTCGATCGGTCAGCGGGTCACGCCCCGTCGTTTCGACGTCGACCAAGGCAATGGGCAGCTCTGCCCATGCCGCGTCGGCCGACACCTCCGCCATCAGGCCCCGCACGACCGCTCGAAGAAGGTGCGCGATTCCGGGATAGTGGTGCCCGGTCGGGAAACATCCGCACGCTTCCAGGACCCCCCTCATCTGGGGGGCTCGGGGCTCTTCGCGGTCGCTGCTATTTCGCTGTCGATCCACTCTTCGAGATCGAGCTTCGTTTCGTATTCCCGGCCGTTGATGAAGAGGGTGGGCGTCCCCTTCACTCCGAGCTCGTCGGCCAGCTTTCGATCTTTGGCAAGGCGCTGACCAGTCGCCTCCGATCGCATGTCGCTGTGGAAACGATCCATGTCGAGGTTGAGCTCGCTCGCGTAGCTATCGAGGTCCTTCTCGTCGAGCCTGGTACCCGCAGCAAATAGACGCCGATTCATCTCCCAGAACTTACCTTGCCGGTCGGCGGCGATGGCGGCGCGTGCGGCAATCTCGCCGTGTGGGTGCATTGCGAGCGGCATGAACTTGAAGACGAATGAAACGGTCGTCTTGCGCTTTTCCGAGAGCGCGTCGAGCAAAGGAGCCATCTGCTGACAAAAGGGACACTCGAAGTCCGCAAACTCGACGACAGTGACATGCGGTCTAGAGGGTCCCCGCATGGGCGATGCGTCGATGGGAATAATCTTGACGGAGGCCGCATCGAACCTCGCCCTGTAGAGGCCCTCGACCTGCTCTCGCGCCATTCCCTCACGCACCGCCTTCGCGATTGCCGTTGCCGCTGGAAGACATGCGGAGCACTCACGTCTTTCGGAGATGCATTGCGCGATGGGTACTGCGATCGCGGGGCAGGGAGAGGGAAGACTCTCCACGTAGCGAGAAAACTCGTGCTTCTCACGGGGCGTAAACTCGCGCGTGTCTACCCCGGGGACGTCGAGGTCCATAGACGTTGCGGTAGCGTTGGCGGCTGGGCGCGCGCACCCCGGACCGAGGAGAGGTAGTCCCGCCAAAGCGAGGCAACGAAGCCAACGAAATGCCACGGATCCCTAATTATCGCGGGTTAGTGGCGTTAGCGACGGGCGGGTCCGAGACGCGGGAGCGATCGACGCCGCGGGGGGATCGGCAGATGAATGAGGTGCAACACCGAGCTCTGCGGCCACGCGACCCTCGAGCGACTCGTCCTCTTCGACGTCGAGCTCCCGACCGTTGACGTAGATTGTCGGTGTCCCTTTCAGCTTCAGCTCTTCCCCGAGAGCGTGGTCGTGGTCGATCTGCGCCTTGATCCCAGGCGAGTCCATGTCGGCTTTCCACTTTGGAATGTCGAGCCTGAGCAGCAACGCATACCGCTCGATATCACTCTGCTCGAGGTGCTCTTGCCTCTCGAAAAGCAAGTGCTCCATTTCCCAGAACCTTCCCTGTAGCCCCGCCGCAAGGGCCGCGCGCGCCGCAGGCTCGCCGCGCTGATGAAACGCGAGCGTATAGCTCTTGTAGACGAGCCGTACCTTGTCCGGATGCGCCGCGAGAACGCCGTCGATGAGCGAGACGGCTTCGCGACAATGAGGGCACTCGAAATCGGCGAATTCGATGAGCACGACTGGAGCATCATCGGGTCCCCTCGAGGGTGATCCGTCGATGGGTATCGGTCGCACGCTCGCCGGATCGAATCGCTTCTTGTACTCGCGGCGGATTTGTTCTTCGGACGTGCCATCGCGGACCAACCGAGCCACCCATTTTGCGGCCTGGCCGCACGTCCCGCATGCCCGATTTTCCTGGAGGCACTGCGCCACCGAAACGGGGACGCTCGGACACGGTGCGAGCAGTTCGAGCACCAACGATGACCACTCATGGCGCTCGCGCGGCGTCATGGCGCTGCTGTCGACGCCGGGAAGGACCACGTCGGCCGAAGCTGCGGTTGGTCGGGCCGACTCGCCCGACGGGTCGGGGCCGGTGCTGCCGCGCGCCGAAGAGTCGCGACACGCGACGCCCATCACTCCGGTGAGGGTGATGACGATCGAGCGGACGAAGTGTGTGGCGATGTCCAAAGCGGACGACGTCTAGCGTTTTTCCAGCAAGTGTTCCACAGTCCGATTCGACCTGGCTCCCCCGGCAGGACCAACTCGTCCTCGCGGGCTACGGTAGCGCGTGGCCGAACGTTTCGTCCAACGGCGGTTGCCACGGGCTGACTTGGCCGAGCGCGTGGGGGACGAAGGGTTTACGCCCAGCGCACGCGACGTGGGCGGCCTCTTGGACATGCTCGGGGACGAGGCGACATCCAAACTGGCCGAAAGGGCCATCGCGCGCATCGGCGCGCCGCCCTACTCCGAAATCAAGCGGCGTCTGGAGGGCGCAGGCGCACGCCTCCGACCGATCCTGATTCGGCTGACCGGTCGACTAGTCAGCCAGGGATGGCGCGAGGGGATCCCGGTGCTGTTGGCGGCATTGAACGACGCTGACGCAAAGACCCGGCGCAATGCAGCCATCGCACTGGGGCGAGTGCGAGGCGACGACATCGAACGCGCCCTCCTCGCCGCCTGGGAGAAGGACCCGCGCCCTGAAATGCGGCGATCGATCGCCGCAGCGCTCGGGAAGGTGGGTACGGCGCGCTCGCTGCCCTTGCTCCGCGAAGCGTCCACGGCGCCAGAAGCGGAGCTCTCGCGCATCGCGGAACGGGCTGCGACGATGGTAGATCGGACCGCGTCTCGCGGCGACCGCGGCTCCATCGATCCGACCCGCGCCCCTGAACGCCCCGTGGACGTTCTGGTGCTCGCCCGCAGGGGGCTGGAGGATCTGGTCGCGGACGAGCTGCGCTCCTGCACCGGACTCTCAGACGTTCGAATTTTGGGACCCGGTCGGGTGGCGATCACCCTCTTTGGACCGCTCGGCGCGCTCTTTCAAGTGCGGACCATGCTCGGGATCCGATTTCCAATGCCCGCCGAGTGGGTGCGGGATCGAGACACCGTCTCGGCAGCGATAGCGAGGGTCGTTTCGAGCGAAGCAGCGCGCTCGGTCTTCGAAACTTGGACGGTCGGTACGGTGCGCTATCGCATCGCGTGGGCCGACGCGGGTCACAAGCGCGCGTCGACATGGGACGCGGCGCGTACGATTTGCGCCCGCGAGCCGCGGTATGTCAACGATCCCACCTTGTCGACCTGGGAGCTTATCGTCGCGCAGAACGACAGAAGGGTCGACGTCACCTTGGCTCCCCGCGGTCTCAGCGATCCTCGGTTCTCGTGGCGCGGGGCGGACGTGCCTGCAGCCTCCCACCCGACCATCGCAGCCGCGCTAGCCCGAGTGGCTGGAGCTCGTCCCGACGACGTTGTGTGGGACCCGTTTGTCGGGTCCGGAGCCGAGCTGGTGGAGCGCGCACGCCTCGGCCCCTACCGGAGTCTCTTTGGCAGCGATATCGATTCGCGGGCTTTGGTGGCGGCGCGCAAGAACCTGTCGGGGGCGGGTCTGGACGCTGTTCTCGAAGTCGGGAGCGCGTTGGCGATCGCACCTGAAGGCGTGACCCTCATCATCACCAACCCACCCATGGGTCGGCGCTCGTCGCGAAGTGCGGTGCTCGTCGACACCCTCTCGCGTTTCGTGACGCACGCCGCCTCAGTCCTCCGTTCGGGGGGGCGCCTGGTCTGGATGGCGCCTTGGCCCGCTTCGGCGCGCGCCGCGGGGACGCACGCGGGGCTCGAGCTCGTAGGCGCGCGCACGGTCGACCTTGGGGGCTTCGACGTAGAATTGCAACACTGGGTCAAGTCACGAAGATAGCCGGGCACGGATCGCAGCCCGGAGGGTCGTGCGCTCCAGTGGTTTTTCGAGCCTCGCGTTCTCCGTTGTGCCCAGAAATTCGACCATGCGGGGCGTGAACGCGCCCCCCGTCATGAAGACCATGCGCCGCGCCTGGTCGACGTCTACTTGGCGAATGGCGTCGTACACATCGATGCCTGACATCGTCGGCATCATCAGGTCGCATAGGATGACGTCGAATCGTCGACCGGCGCGAACTTGTTCGACGACCTCGATGGGGTCGGTACTGAGACAGACCTCGTGCTCGCCCTCGAGCAAACGCTGAATGGCCCGAACGATCATCGGCTCGTCGTCCACGACGAGGATTCGTCCACGAAGCGGCGCCTCCGGGGGTCCCGACGAGACTGAAGCCGTCGCTTCGGCCCGGTTTCCTTTCGAGACGTGGGCGGCACGGCGCCCCTCCGGGGCATGGCCGGCCAGCTCCCGCGCAAGCTGGCGCACGTCGTCGGCTCCTTTTCGCGCCTCGGTCAAGGCATCTTCCACCGCGCTGAGCGCGCTCTGAGCACGGCCGACTTGCGCGACGAGGTCGCCGGTCCCCGCGGCTTCGGGGCTCAGCTCGACCCTCAATGCAGAGATCTCTTCGAGGGCGAAACCGAGGTTGGCGATCAAAAGACCGAGGGGGCCGTTGGCCTCCTGCGCGACGACCCGAAGACATGCGAGCTCGTGGGCGAGATCGGCGGCGAGCTCGACGGCTTCTGCGACACCTTTGCTCGGTTCGTCCGCCACGACAACGAGATGATACTCGGCGCGGGGTGCGCCGGCGATACGCGGCGGAACGCGCTAGTTCAACGAGGCAGCGTCACCGGGCTGCGCGATCCATGACGGGCCAGAAAGTCGATGAGATCGATCTTGCTGATGAGTCCGACTATTTGATCGGCTTCCTCGACGATCGCGACCTTCGCGTCGGCGAGTCCTGCTTGCAACAGCTCGATCTTGGTGTTCGGAGTCGCGGTCACGTAATCGTTTTCCACGAGGTCGGCCACGGGCGAGTCGAGGGTGGCGCCCCCCGACACGAGCGCGCGGAGCAGGTCTACCTCGGCCACAATCCCGTGCAGGCGCGCGCCTTCCATGACTGGAAGCTGGCTGATAGCGAGAGTCTTCATACGGTCGATTACTTCTCGCAACGTCGCGCGAGGGTCGCTGGTAACGAGGACGCGCGCGTCGCGAGCGGCCAGCATGTCGCGAACCGTGCCTAGGCCCGGCGTTTCTTCGAGAAATCCGCTCTCGCGCATCCAGTCTTCGTTGAAGATCTTCGACAGGTACTTGTGGCCGGCGTCGGCCAGACAGACCAAAATGCGCGGCGGCCTGCCTAGGGGCCCGCACTCTCCGCGCGCGAGCGTGCTCTTCGCATATTTGAGCGCTCCGGCCACCGCGGCCCCACCGGAGCCGCCGACGAAAAGACCTTCGAGTCGCGTAAGATCGCGTGTCATCACGAAGCATTCCTTGTCGTCCACACGCACGACATCGTCCAAGATGTCGAGGTTCATCGTGGACGGGAAGAAATCCTCACCAATGCCTTCGACCTTGTAGGCAAAAGGTCGCGTGACGCGCCCGGTCTTGACGAAGTCGTAATAAAGCGAGCCCACCGGATCCACTCCGACAATGCGGATGTCCGGCTTCTTCTCGCGCAAAAACTTTCCGGTTCCGCTGAGCGTGCCTCCCGTGCCCATTCCGGCGCAGAACACCTCGAAGTCGCCGCCTGTCTGTCGCCAGATCTCGGGCCCGGTACTGAGGTAGTGCGCTTCTGGGTTTGCAGGATTGTGATATTGGTCGGCATAGAAGGAATTCGAAGTTTCGCGAGCGATCCGCTTTGCGACTTGATAGTAGCTGCGTGGATCCTCGGGTTCCACCGCGGTGGGGCAGACTACGACGCGAGCCCCGAAGGCACGCAAGTGAGCGATTTTCTCTTGGCTCATCTTGTCGGGCATGACGAACACGCAGCGATATCCGCGAAGCACCGCCAAGAGGGCCAGCGATGCGCCGGTATTGCCACTGGTGGCCTCCACGATTGTGCCTCCAGGCTTCAGCCCCAAGTCCTCCGCTCGCCGAAGCATGTTCGCGGCCAATCGGTCCTTGTGGCTGCCCCCAGGATTGAGAAACTCGCATTTGACGTAAATCTCGACTCCAAGCCCGATGGTGAGCCGATTCAGGCGAACGATGGGTGTATTCCCAACTGCCCTGCCGATGTCCTCGAGCGCGCCTTGCATCATGCCGGAACCCTCGAGCGTATCGCGGCCAACATCCGCCCGCTCCGCTCGCCGTCGCGACGAAAGGAGTGAAACCGGGTGGGTTCGTGTTTCGTGCAGCCCCCGATGTCGTCCACGAGAGCTCGCGCGTCCCCCAGCACGGACGCCGTGAGCTGAGCGCGCACCGCCGCCCGCAAGTCGACCCAAGCCTTGTCGCCTTCGCGTCGGAACAAGACGTCCGCCCCCCCCGATGCGTTCGCGATCGCCTCGGCGATGTTTCGATCGACTTCGAAGCAGCAGCGTCCGATGCACGGCCCGATGGCTGCGAGCACAGCGCGGCCACGGAGTTGCAACATGGCCCCCTGCACGACGCCGGCGACGACGCCTCGCCACCCCGCGTGAATTGCGGCGACGTCTCCACTCGCAACGTCGGCGACCAGGACGGAAACGCAGTCCGCGGTGCGCACGCCCACGGCGACGGGATCGCGGGTGGACCGACCCACGACGGCGTCGGCCTCTGCTTCGGGGCCCGCAGCGGTGGCCTCCAAGGTGCGACTTCCGTGTACTTGTTTCACCTGGATGACCCGCGAAACGCCGAGCGAGGCGGCGATCGCCTCGGCGTCCGCCGTACGTTCGGCGAACCCGTGGCGGAACCCGGCGTCCTCGAGCAATGCAGATCTCAGAATCACCACCACGACCATGATGGCTCGAGCTGACCCGTGGTACCACTTGCTTCCAGCCTATGGCGCCCCAGGACCCGTTCATCGGACGAGAGATCCTGAACGGTCAGTTTCAGATTCTCCAGAAAATCGGCTCGGGCGGAATGGGGTCGGTGTATCGGGCGCTCCAGCCGGCCATGAATCGGATGGTTGCGGTCAAGATCCTCCATCCGAAGCTGGCAAACCGAACGGACTTGGTCGCGCGATTCCGCCGCGAGGCGCGCGCGATGAGTCAGTTGACACATCCCAACACGGTTAAGGTCTTCCTGTACGGTGAGCTCGAAGACGGCCCGCTCTACATCGTGATGGAATTTCTCGAGGGAAAGAACCTCAACCAGACGGTGCGCGCGGACGGCCCTTTTGCCGTCGAGCGCGCTTTGCCCGTCTTGATTCAGGCGTCTGGGGCGCTCGATGAGGCCCATCGCGCAGGCATCATTCACCGAGACCTCAAGCCGGAGAACATATTTCTCGTTCAAAGCGGCACGCTCCGAGACTTTCCCAAAGTGCTCGATTTTGGTCTCGCGAAAGTCGGTGAGCGCCAAATGCGACCGGGTTCGGTAATCCTGACTCAGGAGGGCATGGTGTTCGGGACGCCGGAGTTCATGAGCCCCGAGCAAGCCCAAGGAAAGTCCCTCACCCCGTCGAGCGATATCTATTCGCTCGCGACCATCCTTTATGAAATGTTGACGGGCAAGCTCCCGTTCGACGCGCGGGGGGCCATGGACTTCATCCAGCTTCAAGTCGTGGGCCAACCGATCCCCCTCAATCAGCGCGTGCCGGGTAGGACCTTCCCGGTGGGGCTCGAGCAGATCATCGATCGTGCCCTCGCCAAGCGACCGGAGCAGCGCTTTCCGAGCGCGGCGGAGTTTGCGGCGGCCATCCAATCCGTCCTCAAGGGCGGAGTGTATGGGCCTCAGCCGATGGCTCGGCCGTTGCCACCCGAGGAAGCGATGGCGGCCCGTACACCCAGCGCCGCCACGGTCACGCCTGCGGGCGGGAGAGACTCGGCCGGCGGCGCGATTCCCTCGACAGCGACTTCGCCTCTGCCGATGGCGCGCTTGCACAAGAGCAACCTCGCTCTGCTCGTCTTCGTCGCAATCGGTTTTCTCGTGCTTGGGATCGCTCTCGCCTTGTCTCTCGTCAAGTTCGTCATCCGATGACGGTCCCCCGCGGCGTCGTCGTAGGCGCGGGCAGGTAATCGATTTCGCGCTACCTTCGGCCCAATGGCAACGCGATCGCGGCGGTTGTCGTCGACGCCTCGAGAGACGCTTTTCGGTGCGGCGGCGGCCGAACGAGGCGAAGACCGCAGGGCGCCTCTTGCTTCGCGCATGCGACCGCGCGTGCTCGCAGAGCTCGTTGGACAGCGACACCTGCTCGTCGCGAATTCGCCGCTGCGCTCGGCGATCGAGATGGATCGCGTGCGCTCGACGATCTTGTGGGGGCCGCCCGGGAGCGGAAAAACGACGGTGGCTCGAATCATCGCGGAGGTGACGCGCTCGCACTTCGCAACCCTCAGTGCGGTGCTAGGGGGGGTGGCCGACATCACCGATATCGTCGCGGCCGCAAGAGATCGCGCCGCGTTCACGAATCAGAAGACGACGGTTTTCGTCGACGAGGTTCATCGATTCAACAAATCTCAGCAGGACGCCTTTCTGCCGCACGTCGAAGATGGCACCGTCGTGCTCGTAGCCGCGACGACCGAGAATCCGAGCTTTGCGATCAATGCCGCGCTCCTCTCGCGATGTATCGTCTTGCGCCTGGAATCGCTCTCGATCGACGACCTGGTCGTTCTTCTCGAGCGCGCTCTGGCCGATGAGGTGCATGGCCTCGGAGCCTTGCGAGTTACCGCCGACGCGGACGCTCTTCGCGCCATTGCCGAGCGGTCGGCGGGAGACGGTCGGCGAGCCCTATCGACGCTCGAGGCAGCCGTCGATTCGCTTGCCGCAGAGTCGAGCGGACACGTGTCTCTCCAAGTCGTCGCGGCGGTCGAATCTCACCGCCCCCTGCTCTATGACAAGACCGGCGAGCAGCATTTCAATGTGGTCAGCGCGTTCATCAAGTCGATGCGTGGAAGCGACCCGGATGCCTCCGTCTACTGGATGATGCGGATGCTGGAGGCGGGCGACGATCCGCTCTTCGTGTCTCGTCGGATGATCGTGTTTGCCAGTGAGGACGTCGGCAACGCCGATCCCAGGGCCCTTGTCGTCGCGACCGCTGCCGATGCCGCGGTTCGACGGGTCGGGCTTCCAGAAGCCACCTATGCGCTTGCCCAGGCGTGCGTCTATCTCGCCTGCGCGCCGAAATCGAATGCGACCGGGCTCGCCTGGCATCGAGCCAAGGATCTCATCGCGCAGCGCGGAGCCTTGCCCGTACCCAAGAAGCTCTGCAATGCGCCGACGTCGCTTCTCCGGGACGAGGGCTATGGCCTGGACTATCGCAGCCCGCACGACTTTCCCGGCGGCGTCGTTCCGGGCGAGAGGTACTTGCCCGACGAGCTGGCCGACGTCGTCCTCTACGAGCCGGTGGATCGTGGCGAGGAGGAGCTCATCCGGCGCGAGCTGGCCGAGCTTCGCGCCGCTCGCCAGCGCCGCTAGCCGAGGGCCGTCAGTGCGTTCTGCAGCTCGGACAAGGCATGACTGTCACCTTTCGCGCTCGCGGCCTCGATGCCAAACCCCAACCAGGACCGGGCCTCTTCGAGGCGCCCCAAGGACTCGAGCACTTGTCCACACATCAGGTACATCGGGACGTAGTCGGGAGCGCGAGCCCGGAGCGCCTGAAACGTAGAGATCGCCTCATCGTGTCTCGAAAGGCTGCGATATTCCATCGCAAGGCCGTACCACGCGAAGGGATCCGTGCTCTTTGAGGTCAGGTTCAGCAGAAACTCGAGTCGCCGGCTCATGGAACCTCGCCCTTAGCACGACCCCGCGATGCGACGCCGCGATGCGATATCATTGCGACATGCCAGTCTGCTCACGGTGCGGTGCTGCGCGGCCGCCTACCCAGGCGCCTTGCGCGAAGTGCGGCGCCGTCCCCGCGTCGATCCCCGACTTGGAGCTTGCCGCGCCGCCGCGCCCGGCGCCCAAACCACCGCGTCCGCGCCAAGAGGCTAAGGAAGTGCAGATTGATTTGGCGTACGATCCGAGAACGTACGGCGCAAGAGACTCGAGTGCTTCGCCGAGCTCGCGGGGAGCGCCGGCTCCGGGGCCACCTTCATCATCCCAGGCATCATCCCAGGCCGCGCAGCCGCTGGAAGTCCGGCCGGTGCACCTTTCGGGGGCGCCCGCGGAAGCGGGCTCGGACGCTCGCCTGCTCGCCGACTATGGCGACGTGCCCAATCACTGGCTCCTGTCACCCATCTACACGATGCGGGTGCTCTCGCGCCGTCGCGAGCTAAGACGCGCGCTGGCAGCACGCAAAGACGAGGCCAGTCGCGCAGCTGCCGAAGCCGAGGATGCCCTCGTGGCCACTGCCGAACAGGTTCGATCCGCCGCCGAGCAGCAAGGCACTTTCGCGGACGTATTGGGGGCGCTCCGCCGGGCCGAGGAGCTGCTCCGAATGCGCGATCGGGTCCTTGCGGCCGAGAACGAGGCAGAAATGGCGCGCCTCGCCTCGGCGGACGCGCGCCTGACCAAGCTCGAGGCCGATTGCTCCGTCGCGCGAGCCGACGAGCGAGATGCCGCGGCCGCGCTCGTGGCCGCCCAAGAGGCACTTGCCCGCGAGGAGACCCACATCAAGCGCACGGAAGCAGAGCTACGCGCGGCTCAGCGCGAGCCAAGTGGGACGCGTGAATGACGACGCAACAGGCCACCCTCCAGGACGACCCGCAAATGGTCCGCGCGCGCGGGCGGATCGGCGTCCTCCTTCAAGACAAGTGGCGACTGGAGTCGCTGCTGGGGGTCGGAGGAATGGCGGCTGTCTATGCCGCTACCCATCGAAACGGGAAGCGCGTTGCCGTGAAGATGCTGCACGAAGAGTTCAGTCACGACGAGGAAGTGCGCACGAGGTTCCTGCAGGAAGGCTACGCCGCGAACATCATTCAGCACGAGGGGGCGGTCAGCGTCCTCGATGACGACCTCGCGCCCGACGGTTCCGCGTTTCTCGTCATGGAGCTTCTCGAGGGCGAGACGGTCGATCAGCGCTGGGAAAGGCACGGGCGCCGCCTCCCTCTCGAGGAGGCCTTGTCGATCGCGGATCAGCTCTTGGACGTCCTTGCAGCCGCTCACGTCAAGAACATCGTGCATCGCGACGTGAAGCCCGAAAACCTCTTCATCACCAAGCAGGGGATATTGAAGGTCCTGGACTTCGGCATCGCCAAGGTCTTCGAGCGCACCGAAGCGCGGCGTACGTCGACTCAGGTGGGTATGGTCATGGGGACACCGGCCTTCATGGCGCCCGAGCAGGCGCGTGCTCGCTGGGACGAAGTCGACGGGCGCACCGACCTCTGGGCCGTGGGCGCAACTCTATTTACGACTCTGACGGGCAGACACGTGCACGAAGCCACCTCGAATCAGGAACAGTTGATCATGAGCGCCACCACGCCCGCTCCTCCGCTACGGACCATCGTGGCTGGAGTTCCTGTCGCGGTGGCCTCGGTCATCGACAGGGCGCTCGCGTTCGATCGCGCGCTTCGCTGGCCCGATGCTTCGTCGATGCAGCGCGCGATCCGAGGAGCCCTCGACGGGCTCGGCGGTCGCCTCGGCCCTGTTTCGGTCGAGCGCTCCATTGCCACGCACGGTCAGCCAAGCGCGTTGGACCTGCCGTTGCCTGGAGCGGCGACGCTCGCGAGCCCGCAGGGCGCGCCAGCGTCGGTGTCTCTGCTGATCCAAGAGCGCGACGCACGGCAAACCGAAATCACGCGGCTTCGGACCATCGTGGCCGACCTCGAGGAAAAGTACGCCGCCACGAAGACCGGAGCGACCGAGGCCCAATCCCGATTGGAAGCGGGACAGTCCGAGCGAAAATCGCTCGAGCAATGGTTCAGCCGTCGCGTTGGGACGCGCACCGCCGCTCTCGGTGAGGCGCGCGCTACGGTGCGCAAGCACCTGGTCGAGATAGCCCATCGAGCGGTGGCCGACCCACTTGCGTTCGGTCCGGAGTTCACGTCGGCACGCGAACGCGTCTTGACGTTGGAGCGCGCCGCGATCTCGGCGGCCCGCGACGTAACCGTGCACGAAAAGGCGTTGGCGGCGCACGACCCGCGGTCGTTTCGCATCGGCTTGCTGCTGATGGCCATTCTCGTCGTCGCCCTCGTGGTAGCCCCGATCGTCTGGCGCGCGACGCGCGTCATCGAGCCCCAGCTCCCACGAACGACCGAGCCGCACCGTTGATCCGAGTCAGCTCCCGGAGGCTTCGTCGGCCACCACGTCGTCGATGACCTGGTCCGCAAGCAACTGCGAGATGGCCATCTGAAAAGTCTGCATCCCGTACGGGTGGGTGCCCTTCTCCATCAGCGCCTTCAAGGGGGGGTTGTTCTCGGGCCTGCGAATGCTCTCTCGGACCGACTGTGAGGCGACGAGGACTTCGGCGGCGAGAACGACGCCGCTGCCGTCGGCACGCGGCAGGAGACGCTGCGCGATGATTCCCTGGAGGCAGCTCGCGATTCGATGTCGATTTTCCCCCACGTCGCCCGTCATCAGAGCAAGCATGCGATTGACCGTCCGCACCGCGTCGCTCGTGTGAAGCGTGGCGAAGACCAAGTGGCCCGTCTCGGCCGCCTTCAGAGCGATGTCCATCGTCTCTTCGTCGCGGATCTCGCCCACGAAGATGACGTCTGGATCCTGTCGGAGAGCGGCCCGCAAGGCGGACGCGAAGCTCGCGGTGTCCAATCCAACTTCGCGCTGACTGATGCTCGACATTTGGTCGCGATGCATGAATTCAATGGGATCTTCGACGGTCACGATGTGAAGGGCACGGGTCGCGTTGAGGTGCCCGATGAGGCTGGCCAGCGAGGTGCTTTTGCCTTGCCCGGCGGCGCCGACCACGAGCACCATTCCGTTCTGCCTTTCGGCCAGCTCTCGCGACACCGGTAGAGGTAGCCCGAGAGAATCGAGCGCCGGAACATCGGTCGGAATAAACCGCATCACGACCGCGAGGCTGCCCCGTTGGCGGTACACGTTGACGCGAAACCGGCCGATGCCGGAAGCGAAATACGAAGTGTCGTGCTCTTGGAGCCGCTCGAGGTGCGCGGCAGTCTCGGGGTTCGAAACGACGATTCGTGCGACGGCCAGAGTGTCTTCGGCCGTGATCTTTTCCGTTCGGAAATAGACCATGTCGCCGCGAATGCGAGCCCCCGGTGGTTGACCCACCTTGATGTGAACGTCGCTAGCCTTGCCGGAGACAGCCTTCGAAAGAAGCGTCCGGAAGAAACTCTCGTCGGCGTAGGGACTCGGCACGTAGAGCCATCGTAGGCGTCCGCGACGCGTCCGTCACGGACCCTCGATGACGCCCACGTAGGGCAAGTTGCGGTAGCGTTCGGCCCAATCCATCCCATAGCCGACGACGAACCGATCTTCGATCGTGAACCCGAGATAGTCGATCTTCACCGCGGTTCGCGCTCGGGCGGGCTTGTGCAGCAGCGCGCAAACCCGAATCCCCGCCGGCCCCCGGGTAAGCAGCAACTCGGTGAGGTGCGCCAGGGTGAGCCCCGTATCGATGATGTCTTCGACCAGGAGCACGTTGTCTCCCGCAATCGGATGCGACAAGTCCTGCGTGATCTGAACGACGCCGCTCGTCTCGGTGCCGGTCGCGTACGAGCGAACGCCTAGAAAATCGATCCTGACCGCCAGGTCGATCGCGCGCACCAGATCGGCGGCAAAAACGAAACTGCCCTTGAGCACGCAGACGAGCGTGAGTGGCTGCCCCGCGTAGTCGCGAGTGATTTGAGCGCCGAGCGCTCGCACGCGCTCGGCGATTCGATCCGAGGGCAGCAAAATGAGTGGTTTGTCATCCATGCTACCCGTCCACACCTATCACCTTGCCTGGCAAGGTTCGATGCGCGCACGCGCTCTAGTCTTCGGACGCGGCGCGAATCTCGAGCGAGTCGCCGTCCGTGGTCACGGTGACGGCTCCCGCAACGTCGGTCCGCCAAATGCGCGCCCCCGACGCCGCGAGCGCCGCCAATGCGGACGGGTGTGGATGCCCGAAGCGGTTGCGGCGACCGACCGAGATGATCGCCTCCTTGGGATCGATGGCGGCCAGAAACGCGGGCGAAGACGATGTGCGACTGCCGTGGTGCCCGACTTTGAGGACGTCGGCCCGCAGCCTGTCCGCGACCGAGCCCAAGAGGATGCGCTCTTCTTCGGCCTCCGCGTCGCCGACAAGCAGTAGCGAGCGCCTCCCGTAGGTAATTCTCATGACGAACGAGTTGTCGTTGGGGCCGCGGTCCGAGGAGAAATCGGGACACGGCGCTAGGACCTCGACGGTGACGCCACCGACCGAACGCTCTCCACACAGCCGACTGGGCCCCAAGACGGGAACGCCCCGCGTTTTCATCGAGTCGAGCAACGTCGCGTAGCCCCCGCCGACTCCCTCGCGCTGCCCCTCACCGGTGTCCCAAAGGGACCCGACTCGTACCCCGGACAAGCCCGTGGCAAGGCCTCCAAAGTGGTCCGGGTGGGGATGGGTAAGGATAGCCGCCAAGATCTCACGTCGCCTTCGCGCCCGCAGCTCAGGCGCCAAGACTCGCAAGCCCACATCGATGGGGCTTCCGACCAAACCGCCGCCGTCGACGATCAAGGCTTCACCATCGGGCAGGTCGATGATGGCTCCGTCGCCCTGACCCACATCGAGAAACGTGGCTCGAAGCACGCCGTGCGGCATTCCCGCGCTCCGGGCGTGCAGCTCCAAAGCAAGGAGGGCTACCACGCACACGCATGTGATGCTCCGCCGGTGCCTACCGCCGAGGCCTGCCGCGCCCAACAGCACGGCGATGGCGACGCATTGCCACGACGTGGGTTGCGGTACGTCCGCAGTGAATGCCGGCGCTGCCGAGATTCGGGCTATGGCGCGCACGAGCACGAGGGCTCCCGAGGCCACCATGGCGCACCCTCGCTCCGCTGCGGGCCACCACCAGAGGAGCGCATGCACCAGGCAGAGAGGAAGAGCGGCGCTCTCGCCGAGCGGAACGGCCAGCAGGTTGGCGACGACTCCGCCTAGCGGCACCGTCGGCGAGAACCTAGCCACCATGGGCACACACGGAAGCGAGGCAGCGAGCGTCGTCGAAACGGCTTGAGAGAGTGGCTTCATCCTGCCTGGGAACCAAGACGCCACGGTGACGCCGAGAGGCCGAGCAAAGGCGAGCAAACCGGCTGTCGCCCCGGCGGAGAGGGCGAACGACAGGTCGAAGGCGATGAGAGGGTCCGCGAATGCCATCGCCGAGAGTGAAATGCCGAAGGCTCGTGGTCCGTTCGTTTGCTTGCCGAGAGCGCGGGCGGCCAAGGACGCTGTCGCCATCCACGCGGCCCGCAAGGTCGAACCGCCAGCCCCCGCGAACTCCGCGTACAGCCAAGCCACCAGGATGCCGAACCCCGCAGCGAGACGGACGACGTCCCAACGTCCTGCGATCGCTTCGAGCTGGGCCAGCGCCTCCTCCAGGCCTCGAACCGCGAGCGCCAGCACGAGGATGAGATGCATTCCCGATACGGCCAGGAGGTGAGATAGGCCGCTGGCTCGAAAGCTGAGGTCATCGTTTGGATTGAGGTCACTTTCTCCGAGCACCAGCGCCCGGGCCATCGCCCCCAGATCCGGTGCAAACGTCAGGTCGATGCGGTGCCGCACTCGGGCCCGTGCCCTGTCGACGACAGCCAATAGACCCTTGCCGCGCTCGAGCACCCGCACGTCGAGAGCCCCTCCCGTGATCGTCACCGCCCTGTGGGCCTCGCCAGGACGTGGGTCGCCGCTCGACGCGTTCCACAGACGCTGCGGCGTGGCGAGCGTCGCGATGACTTCGACGGTGTCGCCTCTGGCGAGGTCGGGTGGGCCCCCGTAGAGCGTCGCCAAAGCGGGACCAAGCGCGCTCGCGCGCGGCGCATCGTCGCACGAGAGATGGGTGAGAACCGCGTCCCAACGCAGTCCTCCCCGCAGGCTCACGGGCGACGAATCGACGCGACCTACCGCGCTGCAACGACCCGGCTGCCAGGCCAACTCGTCGGTGAGGGCTCGGGCCGCATCGTGGCGATGGACGGCAGCTCGCGCGCGGACGGCTCCAAAGGACATCGCGAGGCCCACGAGCAACGCCGCGGACCATGACATGCGGCGCGACAGGTAGGCTGCGGCGCTCAGCGCCGTGGCGGCGCATGCCGTCTCCCAGGGGGCCACGACGAAAAGCTCGCCCGCGACGAGCGCCGTCCCGCCGAGCACCGCTCCGTCGATCGGTCGTTCGCGCGGCATCGCCTGGCTCCGCGCAGGAGTCGTGCCGTGTCACGAACCGCTTGTGGCGCGACTTTAAGGCGGTCGCTCGTCTGGCCGCGACCGTGGGGGTCTGTCCGGGGCCATCTTTGGGACGAGTCCTAGTGTTCCTCTGCGAAAGACCTATATTGCCGCCGATGCAAGGCGAATCCAGACAAGGGGGCGGCCACGCCGACGAACCCGTGGACGAGGCGAGTGGGGGCTCGACGCGCCCGAGCGACCCCGGTGGAGCGGCGCCGGAGGCCACCGATCCCTTGATCGAGGCGCAAGCGGAGGCGGCAAAGCTCAAGGACGCGTGGCTTCGCACCGCGGCCGATTTCGACAACTTCCGCAAGCGCTCGAGGCGCGAGCTCGACGAAGCCCGCCGGGGTGGCCGAGAAGAGGTCCTGCGCGCCCTTCTGCCGGTGTTCGACAATCTCGACCGCGCTATCCAGAGCTCGGTTCGCTCGAGCGACGTGAAGGCCATGGTGGACGGGCTTTCCATGGTGCACCGTCAATTTGTCGATGCGCTCGGCCGAGAGGGCATCGTGCGTGTTCCCACGGTGGGTCACCCGTTCGATCCGACCATCCACGAAGCCATTCAGCAGGTTGTCACAGACGAGCATTCGCCCGGAACCGTGATCGCCGAGGTACAATCGGGATACAGTCAAGGTGAACGACTCCTGAGGGCCGCCATGGTGGTCGTCGCGCGCGGAAAGTCCGCGGAGTCCGAGGGGGATCAGGGCGGGGGCGACCCGGCGAATTGAGGCGGCGAACGGCGAATGGGCAAGATCATCGGGATCGATCTGGGCACGACGAACTCCTGTGTAGCAATCGCCGAGACGACGCCGGGCGGAAAGCTCGACATTCGCATCATTCCGAACGCGGAGGGTGCGCGGACGACGCCTTCGGTGGTCGCCTTCAGCTCGGGCGGTGAACGCTTGGTAGGACAGGCCGCCAAACGGCAGGCGGTGACGAATGCGGCCAGCACCGTCTATGCCGTCAAGCGCTTGATGGGGCAGAAATTCGACCAGCCGGAAGTCGCCCGGCAGGCGCAAACGGCGTCGTACAAGATCTTCGCTTCGCCCAACGGAGATGCCTGGATCCGAGCGGGCGGGCGCGACATGTCGCCTCCCGAGGTCAGCGCGATGATACTCGCCAAGATGCGCGAGATCGCCGAGTCGTTTCTTGGCGAAAGTGTGTCGGAGGCCGTCATTACGGTGCCCGCCTATTTCGACGACGCCCAAAGGCAGGCGACGAAGGACGCGGGCCGAATCGCAGGGCTCGACGTCAAGCGAATCATCAACGAGCCCACCGCCGCCGCACTCGCCTACGGGCTCGACAAGAAGGACACCGAGCGCGTCGCCGTCTACGACCTTGGCGGCGGGACGTTCGATATTTCGATTCTCGAAATCCGTGACGGTGTTTTCAGCGTCAAGGCGACGAATGGAGACACGCACCTCGGCGGCGAGGATTTCGACCAGCGCATCATCGAAGCGTTGCTCGAGGCTTTCACCAAAGAGCACGGCGTGGACCTGCGAACGGACAAGATGGCGCTCCAACGGCTCAAGGAAGCCGCCGAGAAGACCAAGCACGAGCTCTCCTCTTCACTCGAGACCGAGATAAACCTGCCTTTCATCTCGCAGAGCGCCAGCGGTCAACCCCTCCACATCGTGAAAACGATGACGCGCGCGGAGCTGGAGATGCTCACTTTCGAGCTCGTCGAAAGGACGCTTGGGCCGTGTCAAAGGGCCTTGGCCGATGCGAAGTTGACCCCGACCGACATTCACAACGTCATTCTCGTCGGCGGCATGACGCGCATGCCCGCCGTCAAGAAGACGGTGAAGCAATTCTTCGGCAAAGAGCCACACTTGGGCGTGAACCCGGACGAGGTCGTGGCTGCAGGTGCCGCCCTCCAGGGCGTGGCGTTGACCGACGAGAGCGTCGGGGTTCTCTTGCTCGACGTAACGCCGCTCTCTCTGGGCGTCGAGACCGGCGGGGGTGTCTCGACGGTGCTCATCGCACGCAACACGACCGTCCCGACGGAAAAGAGCGAGGTGTTCACGACCAGTCTCGACAACCAGAACTTCGTGCCGGTTCACGTGCTTCAAGGCGAGCGAACGATGGCGGCCGACAACCGGAGCCTGGCTCGATTCGAGCTCGCCGGGATCCCCCCGGCGCCGAGAGGCGTGCCCAAGATCCAGGTGACTTTCAAGCTCGACGCCGATGGCATCGTCAGTGTCGAGGCCAAGGATCTGGGGACCGGCAAGGCGCAGTCCGTCCGCGTAAAGCCGGCCAGTGGTCTGTCGCAGTCGGACGTCGACAAGCTCGTTGGCGATGCCGAAAGATTCAAAGAGACCGACGAGGTGCGCCGCGAGCTCGCCGAGGTTCGCACTCAGGCCGAGACACTCGCCTACACGACGGAGGCCGCGCTCGAGGGTTACGCCGATCTCGTGGACCAAGACATGCTCGACGAAGCCCGAGCGCTTGCCGGCGCTCTACGGGAGTCGCTCGAGGCGAGCGGCGACTTGCGCTCGATACGAGACGCGTATCAGAAGCTCGAGGCGATTACGTTCCAGATCGCCGAGAAAATTTACGGCGGGGGAGACGCTCCTCCCGGGGCCGCGTAGCCGGCCTTCGCGCGCGGCTCGCCCGGGCACCCGCGGCGCACAGGCGCGCCGTCTCCCGGCGCATTCGTTTGTCGGTCGCGGGGGTGTCGTGGTCCCAGCCGAGCAGGTGCAGAACCCCGTGTGCCAGAAGCATCGTCAGCTCGGAGAGCAGATTGCGCCGGTGCGCCCGCGCTTGTCGCCGCGCGGTCGGTACGCTCAAGATGACGTCGCCGAGCAGGTGGCCCGCGAGATGACCGAGAGGCCCTTCGCGCTGAGCAAATGCCAAGACGTCGGTCGGTCGATTCTTTCCTCGATAGGCGCGGTTTAGCTCCTGAATCGTCGCGTCCCCAGTCAGAACGACAGACAGCTCGGCGTCCCCCACCTCCAGGGCCTCGAGCATCATCCGCGCGCGACGCCTCAGCTCCATGCTCGACACCCCTTCGTGAGGGCCTTCTTGCACGACGAGCCGCACAGGCATCGTCGGATAGTGTAGAGGAACGCCGTGACCGGCGCGTGCGCGATCGTCCCAGCGTTCGACGCCGCATCGACGCTGGCGGCCGTCGTAGGAGGCCTTCGCGCCGGGCTCGGCGTTCCCGTCATCGTCGTGGACGACGGCTCGAGCGATGCCACGCAAGAGGTGGCCCGTGACTGCGGCGCAGTCGTCGTGCGCCACCCGCACAATCGCGGTAAGGGAGCGGCGCTTCGAACGGGGCTGACGCAAGCCGCGCGCCACGGAATGAGCGTGGCCGTGGCCGTGGACGCCGACGGTCAGCACCCGGCGGAGTCCGCGCTCGCGGTCCTTCGGGGAAGCGAGGATCCGCGTGCGCTCGTGCTCGGAGTGCGCGATCTCGTCCGGGACGGCGCCCCTTCGAGCAACCGCTTCGGCAACGGGGTATCGAACTTTTTTCTTTCCACCTTCTCGGGCCGGTCGCTGCGCGATACGCAGTGCGGCCTTCGACGCTACCCCGTCATCGAAACGCTCGCCCTCGGGGCTCGATCCGATCGGTACGGGTTCGAGGCGGAAGTCATTCTTCGCGCGATTGCCGCGGGGTTGGCTGTCACCGAGGTTCCCGTACGGGCGATCTATCCGCCGCCGGGCGGGCAGACCCACCGTCGCTCGGTGGCCGATCCGGTGCGCATGGTCGTCATCGTGGCCCTCACGGCCGCAAAGCTTCGTCTCGGTCGGACGCGCACGCTGGTCTAAGCTGCGAGCCGCGCCCATGCACGGGATTGTTCGGATCGCCCCGATCGTCCCCTCGGACGTGCCTGCCGTCGCCTGTCTCGACGCCCCCAGTGCGCGAGGTGAGGAAGACCTGCGCGCCGAGCTCGCGCTCCCGTGGTCTCGAGTCTGGGTGGCTCACGAAGACGGACACGGCGTCGTGGCCTTCGTGGTCTTCTGGCACGTCGTCGACGAGGTTCACTTGCTCAACCTTGCGACCCGCGCAGCCCGGCGGCGCCAAGGAATTGCACGGGTCCTGATGACGGCTGTGGTCGACTACGCGAGGCAGCAGGGCGTTGGTCGTGTGCTGCTCGAAGTGAGGCGCTCGAACCGCGCCGCCGTTGAGCTCTACCGTGCGCTTGGCTTTTGGGCCGCCGGAACCCGGGTCCGCTATTACCAAGACGGTGAAGACGCGATCGAGATGTCGTTGTCGCTCAATCGAGAGACCGGCGCCGTCGGGCCGGGCACGGACCAAGTACCCATCGACGAGTGAGTGTGTCCCGCTTGTCTTTCGCGCCCTCGCGTCCTGGCGGTCAATCTCCGGAGTGGTAGAGGTTAACTGCGGATGATGGCGCGGCTCTCGGCTGCTTTGTGCATCGGGATGGCCCTGACGCTGCCTGTCGCGGTGAGCGCCCAGCCCGCTCCCGCGGGCCCGACCGCGACGCTCGCTCTTGCCCGCGCGATGTTGGAGACCGGGCGTTTCACCGACGCGGAAAGATACGCGCGGCAAGTCGTCCGCCCCCCCGACATGCGTCTCGTTTCCGTAGCGCTCCGCGGCGAAATTCTCGCGGCTCAGGGCAAGGTCGCCGAAGCGCTCCGCCTGCTCGATCCTGACCGGGACGCTCCGGGCTTGGGCGGGCGACGCGTCCGCATCGAGCTCGCGGAGCTTCTCGTTCGCAGTGGCCGGCGTGCCGACGCCGAGCCGTTGCTCCAGAGGTTCGCCGACGAGTATGCCAGCGACGCGATCCCCGCGACTGACGCCGAAGGTCTCGCGATGGTGGGACGAGCCATGCACCTCTGGCGCTCGCCGAAGGACGCGAATCGCGCCTACAACGAGAGCGAGCGTGCGGAGCGAGGCCGCGTCGAGACGCTTCTTTGGCGCGCGGACCTCTTCGTCGACAAGTACGACCCGGGGCACGCGGAAGAGGTCCTCCTCGAGGCGCTCAAGATCGCTCCGCACCGCGCTGACGCGCTTGTCATGCTCGCTCGCGTCAAGCTCGAAGAAGCGCTCGACTTTGCGGCGGCCGAGAAGCTTGCCACCGAAGCGCTCGCCGTGGACCCGAAGCACACAGGGGCCTTCGCGGTCCTCGCCGGCATCGCGCTTCGCGACGGCAATCTGGACCAGGCTGGAAAGTCGATCGACGCTGGCCTTTCTACCGACCCGAGCGATCTCGAGCTTCTGAGCTTGCGCGCGGCTCAGCGGTATCTGGCGGGCGATACGGCGGGGTTCGAGGCGGCCAAGGCGGAGGTCTTCGCGCACAACAAGGAGTTCAGCCAAGCGTACGGCATCATCGGCGAGCTCGCCGAATGGGAGCATCGCTACGCCGACGTCACGGCCATGATGCAACAAGCGGTCGCCCTCGACCCGAACGACGCAAAAGCATGGGCCCAGCTGGGCATCATGCAGACCCGGGCGGGTGACGAAGCGGCCGGTGTGGCCTCCCTGGACACCGCGTGGCGCCGCGATCACTTCAACGTTCGGGTGCACAACACGCTCGAGCTTCTTTATCGAACGTGGATTCCGCAGGAGTACGAGACGGCTCCCAGCGGGGTCTTCAACATTCGCTACCCGAAGGCCGAGCGCGCCGTGCTCGAGCGTTACGTGCCCCGCATGCTCGCCGAGGCGTGGGGGGACATGAAGCTCCACTACGCGTTTTCGCCCTCCACCCCCGTCGCGGTCGAGCTCTACCGCGATCAAGAGCACTTCAGCGTTCGCACCAGTGGTTTGCCCAAAGTGGGAATCCAAGGGGTGTGCTTTGGCCACGTCGTCGCGGCGATGAGCCCGGGGAGCGAACCGTTCAACTGGGGCAACATCCTGTGGCACGAGCTGGCTCACGTCTTCGCCATCCAGCTTTCCAATAGCCGTGTGCCGCGCTGGTTCACCGAAGGGCTCTCGGAATACGAGACCATGATCCAACGCCCCGAGTGGCGCCGGCGGTTGGACCCCGAGCTCTACATGGCGCTCAAAAGGAGCCAGCTGCCCGGCGCCCTGGCCATGAATACGGCCTTCACCCATGCGGAGGGAGATCTGGACGTAACGGTCGCCTACTACGCGGCCAGTCAGATGCTCGCGTTCGCGGGTGAGCGATTCGGCTTCTCGGCGCTCACCCATGCGCTAAAGCTCTGGGGCCAAGGCCAGGGGACTCCGGAGGTCTTTCAGGGGGCTTTCGGAATGACCCCGGCCGAGTTCGATGGCGCCTTTCGCGGTTGGGCGCTCGCGCGTCTTCAGCGCTACGACACGCAATACATTTTCGAGCCGCGCTCGGTGCCGATCGACGACGCGCAGGCGCGAGCGCGCGCCGCGCCGAACGACGCCGAGGCTCACGTGGCGTACGCCGTGGCCCTTCTCAGGTCCCACAAGGGCGACGAGGCGAGTCGCGAGATCGACGCCGCATTGCAGATCGACCCCCACGACAAGGACGCGCATTTCGTGGCCTTCAAGATTGCGCTCCAGGGACACGATCTGCCCGCCGCCGAAGAGCATTTGCACGACATCGAGCACGCCGGGGGCGCCGGATACGCGGTGGCGCTCGGGCTGGCCGACGTAGCGCGCGGACGTCGTGACAAGACGGCGGAGCGCGGCGCGCTCGAGCAAGCCCACCGCTTCGATCCCACGCAGGCCGATCCGCTCCGCGCTCTCTACGAGCTTGCCAAAGACGAGGGCCGTGACGCGGACTCACTTGCGGCGCTGAGCGATCTCACCAAGCTCGACCCACACGACCGGCGTGCGTGGGGTCTCTTGCTCGAGAAGCTCGTCTCGGCTCAGCGCTGGGACGAAGCCAAGCGCGTCGGCGAAGCGGCGCTCTACGTCGATGTCGAGAGCGCGTCGGTTCACGTGGCCTATGCGCGGGCCCTTTCGGCCACCGGCGATCACCAGAAAGCTGCGTTCGAGCTCGAATCGTCGCTCCTTTGCGACGCGAAGCCCGAGGACAAGGCCGCGGCGAGCGCGCTCCTGGCGAGCGAGAGGCTCGCGCTCGCCAAGCCCTCACAAACCAAGAGATAGCGAGCCTTCTCGGCGTGGCTCGGCAGCGCCCTGCCAAACGCGGCCGACCCGCCCTATCGCGGGGGCATCCGTGGCGTGGTCGGCTTCGCGCGTGACATGCCCCATCCCCTCGAGGGCTCGAACGACGTCATCCTCGAGCGCGCGATGCTCGAGGAAAAGAACATCGGGAGAGTCTTGCTGGTGAAAGCGGGGCGCTCGCACCGCATCGGACGGCGACAAACCGAAATCGACGACGTTCGAGAGCTCTTCGAAGACCGCGGTGATGATGCGCGAGCCCCCTGCGGCTCCGAGAAGGAGCGTGGGCAGACCCCCTTCGTCCAGAACGATCGTGGGGGACATCGACGACAGCATTCGCTTGCCCGGGGCGATGGCGTTCGGCTCGCCTTGGACCAGGCCGAACAGGTTGGCCGTGCCCGGCACGGTCGCGAAGTCGTCCATCTCGTCGTTCAAAACGAACCCGAGCCCGGGCACCGTCACGGCGCTTCCGTACCAGAGGTTCACCGTCGTGGTGAGAGCCACCGCCGTTCCCCATTCGTCGACGACCGAGAGACTCGTCGTGTGGGGTCCCTCGACCGCTGCGGGCGGGGCGTGGGGGAACAACTCCGCCGTCGGCGTGGCGCGATCGAGTCGTATCGTTGCGGCCTGCGTTTTCGCCCAAGTCGTCGACAGAAGCTCTGCCAGCGGGTTGTTGACGAAATCGGGATCACCCAGCGTGGCGTTACGGGCGAAATAGGCCCGACGCATGGCCTCGACGGCCACATGGACGTGCGGGGCCGTGTGCCAGCCGAGGGCGCCGAGGTCCCAGTTGGAAAGCACGTGCGCCATCATCGCCATCGTGACCGCACCCGACGAGGGGGGCGGCATCCCGACCACTCGACGCCCGCGATACTCGAACTCGATGGGCGTCCGCCACTTGGCGCGGTAGCCCTTCAGGTCCTCGGCCGTCACCAGACCCCCCTCCTCTTTCATGCCTCGGGCGACGGCGTCGGCGACGGGGCCTTCGTAGAAGCCGCGGGGACCTTGCGCGGCAACTCGCCGGAGCACATTGGCCAAATCCGGGTTGCGCCAGGTGCTGCCGACGACCGGCGGCGCCCCGCTAGGAAGGAAGAGAGCGGCTGAAGCCGGGAACTTCGCGAGGCGCCCCTGCACCCGCGCGATCGTCTCGGCGAAGGCTGCGTCGACGAGAAACCCCCGGTCCGCCAAGACAATGGCGGGCTCGATCAACTCGGCCCAGGTCTTTCGCTTCGAGCCGAGCTTGCTCCATGCTTCCGAGAGGCCCGCCACGCTTCCAGGCACGCCGACCGATCGCCAGCCGTCGCGCGAGTCGGCGGTGGGTTTGCCGTCGGCGCCGAGATACATGTCCCGTGTGGCGCTTGCCGGTGCCGTCTCACGAAAGTCGAGCGCGTATGAAACGCCGGCCGACCGGGCGACCAAGAACCCTCCGCCCCCGATATTTCCGGCGGTCGGAAAGACGACCGCGAGAGCGAACGCCGCAGCGACGGCGGCGTCGATGGCGTTGCCTCCTGCGGCGAGCACGTCCGCTCCGACGCGGGTCGCGCTGGCCGCATCGGTCACGACCACCGCTCGCCCCGACTCAGCGGCGGGGGCCCCCTTGGCGAATGGCCAGTCTCTAGGAAAGTGCGGGGTAGTGGCTTTGGCGGGCGCGCCGGGGGTTGGGTCAGGCGCCCCGGCGCTTTGGCCTGCCGCTCCCGTCGCTTGCGAGTGGATCGCCGCCTCCCCCCCCGCGCGTCCACACGCCGCAGAGCTGGCAAAGCTGGCCGCTACGGCGGCTCCGAGGCAGGTGGCAAAGCTTTTGCGCAAGACGCGCGCCAGTACAACACTGGCGCGCCGAGCGTGGTATATTTTCTCATGGACCAACTCCGCGAGCCCTCCGTCCTTTCTCTCGAGCTCATCGAGAAGCTCCCCAAGACCGACCTGCACGTGCACCTGGATGGCTCGCTTCGGCTTGCGACCATTCTCGAGCTCGCCGAACGCCAGCGGATCGAGTTGCCGGCCAAAGATCCCGACGGTCTTCGGTCCGCCATGCATCTCGGCGAAAACTGCGGAACGCTCGTCGAGTACCTCCGAGCGTTCGAGGTCACGTTGCGGGTGATGCAGACGGAAGACGCCTTGCGCCGTATCGCCTACGAGCTCGCCGAGGACGCCGCCCGGGAGAACGTCCGATACATGGAGGTGCGCTATGCGCCGATGCTCCACACGCGACGGGGCCTCAAGCTGACCACCGTCGTCGAAAGCGTGCTCGAGGGGCTGCGGCAAGCGCGCGAAAAGCACGGCATCGAGTCGAACGTCATCCTTTGTGGCATTCGCAACGTTTCTGCCGAGAGCTCGCTCGAGATGGCCGAGCTCGCCGTGGCGTACAAGGGTCGAGGCGTCGTGGGGTTCGATCTCGCCGGCGCGGAGTACGACCACCCGGCGAAGCATCACAAGGCGGCCTTCCAGCTCGTGCGTGACAACAACATCAACGTCACGATTCACGCGGGCGAGGCCTACGGCCCCGAGTCGATCGCTCAAGCCATTCATGTCTGCGGCGCGCATCGGGTCGGCCATGGGTGCCGCCTTCGCGAGAACGGCGATCTGCTCCACTACGTCGCCGACCACCGGATCCCGCTCGAGTGCTGTCCGTCTTCGAACGTTCAAACCGGGGCCATCCGTGACTTGGCCAGTCACCCGCTCAAGCTCTACAAGGACCTCGGCCTGCGCGTCACCGTCAACACCGACAACCGGCTCATCACCGACACCACGGTGAGTCGAGAGCTCTGGCTGTGTCATACGCAAATGGGACTGACGCCGGACGACATCAAGCAGGTGGTTTTGAGCGGCTTCAAGAGCGCTTTTGTCCCCTTCCACCTCAAACAACAGAACCTTCGCAAGGTCAGCGAAGAGCTCGAGGTGCTACTCGCCGGCGTGGTCGGCGCGGCCCCCTCGGGAACCGAGCCGCGTCGCGTCGTCGCGCCGCACGTACGTGCGTGATAAAAGCGCACGCCCATGGCTCAGCCTCACCCGCCTAGTCCGACGGCGCCGCCCCGGCCCGATCGGGTCTTCGACGCCCTAGACGCCGCGGCGCTCGCGGCCGAAGGCCATCCGGTGGGCGGGATTCTGCCGACCGTGGACGCCGACGACTTTCGCGCGGCCGCCAAGCTGGATCCGAGAGCCATTCGTTCTCGACTCGATCGCGTCGTGATGGGCGAAGACCCCGAGCGCGGCCTCGACGAGCTGCTCGACACCGGTGCGCTTGCGGCGCTTTTCCCGGAAGTCCACGCCATGGTCGGCTTTGGCGACGGCGAGTGGCGTCACAAGGACGTGTGGAAGCACACCAAGCAGGTCGTTCGTCAGGCCGTGCCGAGGCTGGAAGTCCGATGGGCCTCGCTCTTTCACGACATCGGCAAGGTCAAGACCCGATCGATCGCGCCCGACGGTAAGGTTCACTTTCTCGGGCATGCCGAGGTCGGCACGCGCATGTTCGACAAGCTCGACCGGCGCTTGGGCCTCTTCACCCATGAGGCGGCGCTGAAGGACACCGTCCGATTCTTGGTCCTGCACCATCTTCGCGCCAATCAATACTCTCCCGATTGGACCGACAGCGCGGTGCGGCGCTTGGCGCGCGAGCTCGCCGAGCACCTGGACGACCTCTTGTGCCTGGCGCGCGCCGATATCACGACCAAGAGGCAGGAAAAGAAGCGGCGCGGGCTTCAACAGATCGAAGAGCTCTCGCAGCGCATCGGGCGTCTCGCCGCCGAGGATGCGCGCGAGCCTGCGCTCCCGAGCGGTATCGGCGATGCCATCATGCACGCTTTCGGGCTCCCGCCTTCCCGCAAGGTCGGCGAGGTCAAGCGCGCTCTCGAGATCGCCGTCGAGGCTGGCGAGATTGCGCGTGGTCAATCCACGGCCGCTTATCTCGAGATTTTGCGCACGAATCGCGAAAAGTTCCTCCTCTGATCTCGGTCAGGGCGAGGCGGCGCCTCGTTGCTCGATGGCGCTCATCGCGTCGCCGAGCTGCGTGTCGCGGTGAAGGCAGGGGTAGCAGTCGATGAGAGACAGAAACCCGCACCCTCTCGTGACCTGGTGCTGCTGAAGGATCGGTAGCATCCGGGCGTCGCCCTCATCCCGGGCGCGCGTGAGAAGCGCGCGTTTGGCGTCGCAAGTCTTGGCTTCGCGAAAGTCGAGCAGGACTCCGAGAGCGGGGCTGGCGCGATCGCGCACCTCTTCGACGCTCAGAGAGCGGCGCGCGCGCGCGGCAGCCTGAGGGTACGAGCGCCCCGCTGCGCCGTACGCAACGTCGTAGAGAATGTCGATCCCCTGGGGCCCCATCTTGGTCTCGAGAACCGAAAACGCCTCGTCCTGTGCTTCGCGCTGCAATGCGGCGGCTCGGACGTCTTCTCGGAGCTTCGGATCGGCGGCCGCGCTCGCGTCGAGCACGAGCAGCATCCCGGCTTCGTGCATGCCCTCGCGCCAGTTTTTCAGGCCGACGTACGTGCGCTCGAGCAAGAGGTGAATGTCGGGTCGGTCGGAGCTCGTTTTCTCCACCACGCTGAGCGGCTCCAGGGCCGCCGCGAAGTCCTCCTTTTCCACGTCGACTCGGGCTTTGGCCACGATCTCGTCGGTTCTCCCGTCGCGCACGATATGAAGAAGAGTGGATCCCAAGCTGGGAGAAGGGCCCTCGAGGGAGCCGGTTCGGGAGGATCGGCCTGCGCCGCCGAGCGCAAGCGAGAGGAGCACGATCGACGCCGCACCGGCAGCCGCCCCGATCGCGATGCGCCGCGGCGTGACGCGAGCTTTCCAAGAAGGCAGAAAGGGCACGGCGCGCTCGAGCACGGTCCCCCAATGCGAGAGCCTTTCGGCCACCGACTGCACCGCGGGCCCCAAAGCCAGCCGCGTCGGTCCCAACGCCTGCGCCAAGGCAGCGACGCCTTCGGCGCTCGTGGGAGGCGCCTTGCCTTGGGTCGTCGGCCGGCCCGTTCGCGAGCTCGGGGCCTCTGTCGCGGCGCCCGGGAGGTCACGGGCACACGCGTCGAGCGCGTCGATGAGCTGCTTTGCATCCGAGAAGCGGGCGGAGGCCTCTTTGGCCAATAGCTGGTGGACGATGTCTTCGAGGCGCGGCGGTATCTCGACGTCGGGCACGCGCTCCTGCATGCGCGGAATCGGCGCGGTCACGTGCATCCCGAGCAGGGCCACCTTGCTGTCATGCTGATAGGGCCGCGCCCCGGTGACCATCTCGAACAAGAGGACCCCGAGCGAGTAGAGATCCGCACGTCCGTCGACCGATTGGCCAAGGGCTTGCTCTGGAGCCATGTACTCGGGGGTGCCGTAGACCATGCCCAGCTGCGTGAGCGCCTGTCCCGGAACTCTCGCGTCGCCCCCGAGCTCGCCGATGGGCACCTTGGCGATTCCGAAGTCGAGCACCTTGACGAAATCCCCGCGCCCATCGCGGGTGACGAGCATGACGTTCTCGGGCTTGAGATCGCGGTGAACGATGCCGATGGAGTGCGCTCGCGAAAGCGCGCTCGCCATCTGCAAGGTGATGTGAAGCGCGCGGTCGAGCGCGAGCGGGCCCGATGCCGACGCATCGCGCAGGCTCTCGCCCTCGACGTACTCGAGCACCAAGAAAAAAGAGCCGTCGTCGAGCTTGCCGAAATCGGTCGCGGCCGCGACATTCGGGTGCTCGATGTGCGCGGCGGCCATGGCCTCTCTCTCGAAGCGTGCGACCACCTCGGGGAGCCGACCCATCTCGGGATGGAGGACTTTGACGGCCATGCGCTTGTGCATGTGCGTGTGCTCGGCCTGATAGACCGCGCCCATGCCGCCCTCGCCGATCAACCGTTCGATGAGGTAGCGCCCACCGAGCACGGCTCCGACGAGCGATTGGGGGCCGCCGGGCCGCGCGCTTGGCCGTTCTCTCTTGGGCGGCGCTCCTTCGGCAGACTCGGCCACGCCTACGGCTTTTGCGGCGGGGTCACTTTGGCCGGAAGGTGTGCTCATCGCCAGGACAGTCATGCGGCCTAGCTCGGCCGCCTCGCTAGAGGTCCAAGCTTACTCCCACACTCAGCGAGGCCGCGAACGAGTCGTGGCCCGGATAGGGATCGCGAAGGCACGCGCACGGGGCGCGGTCGTACATGGCCCCCCAGAAGACAAGGCCGGCGCGACCCGCGAGCTCGGCAAAGAACATCCACGGCCCGCGAACCCGGGTGCCAATCCCGACACCAAAAGCCGTGTCGACGAAGCTTCCTTCGACGCCCCCGACCTCGCCCTCCGTGGCCTCTCCGGGCACGCTCGCCGCCGCCACCTCGACCCCGTGGCTCGGCCGATAGCTGCGCGCGTAGCCAAACCCGAGAAAGGCCCAGGTGCGCCAGGGGCGCAGCAGCAGTGGCGGCGTGAGCTTGACGCGCAGCCCGGCCTCCGTGGTCTGCCGGTCGGGCGCTCCTGCCGAGCCGGGCGAGATGTCGTGCGACACGTACGGGCCCAGGCGGAGCATGGGAACGAGGGCCACGTGCGCGTGAAGCTCCCCCACCGGCCCCGCCTGCGGCAGCGGCAACCCGGAGGCGCGGTCCGGCGTGACCCGCTGCATGACACCGACCTCTGCGCCTACGTCCCAGTGGACTTGGCCGAGCGGCGCAACCTCAATTGAGAACACTCACCCTCGCGCGAAGCTCCTCGAGCTGCCGCACGATCGTCGCCGCTTCCGCGGGCTGCGGAACCAGCTCGAGCAATCTCGAGAGGTCCGCCCGAGCCGATTCGACCGCGCCGAGCTTCGCCGCGAGCGTGCCGCGTTCGCGCAGCGCGGGTATCGAGTCCGGCGTGAGCGAGATGATGCGATCGAGCGCCAGCAGGGCCCGAGCGGAATCACCGCGCGTGGCGTAGATCCACTTGAGGTTGATGAGCATTCGAACGAGGATCGCTCGCGGGCTGGCCGGCGCCAGGTGCTCGTCGATGGAAGGCCTCGGCCCGCTCGCCGCGCGCTGGAGCAGCTTGGAGAGCGCCGCTCGGTCGAGTCTGCGGCCCGCGAAGAACGGATCGAGGATGACGGGGGCCGCCGTGCCGTCGCGAGAATCGACTCGAGCCAGAAAGTGGCCGGGGAAGCTTATGCCGCGCGCAAAGACGCCGCAGCGTCTCGCGAGCTCGCAGTAGACGAGCGACAAAGTGATGGGGATGCCGAGCTTGCGATCCAACACGTCGGGGAGAAGCGTGTTCCTCGGGTCGTAATAGTCCTGTTCGTTGCCGCGGAACCCGAGCTCCTCGTAGACGTAGCCCGAGAGGGCATCGGCCTGCTCCTCGAGGCCGAGCGCTGGCAGGCCGCGCGAAAGCAAGGGCGCCGCCATCTCGTCGAACCGCAAGATGAGCCCGTCGACGTCGAGCGAGGCGTAGGTGTCGCGCGCGATGAGCGCGGCTCCGGTGGCGACGTCGATGCATTCGTCGGGCATCGCCGCGAGCTGCTCGAACGTCGTGGGCGGCGGGATGGGCGGCGTGATGGACGGGGTTTCATCGAGGCTGCCGCCAACTTGAGGTTCGGGCATGGATTTACGACAAATGCACTCTTTTCAGCGCGTCTGCAAGCGGCCGCCGCTTGACGCCAGCGCTCGCGGCTTCTAGCTCGCTCTCCCAGTCGCCCCCGCCGTCCACCTTCGCGAGAGCCCCGATGTCCCAGACCAACCCCAGTCGAGGCGTCCTTCGCCGAGAGTTCGAGCAATCACGCGATGTGCGCCCCCGCGCGATCTCCGGGAAAGAGACGCCGCATCAGATTCTGACCGAGCGGTTTCCGGCCTACGTCGGCCGCCAGGAGAGGACGGCTTATGAGCTCATGCGCAGGAGCATCGAGCAAGATTGCGCAGTCTTCTTGACGTTCAGCGGCGCGATGACGCCGGCAGGGCTGCATCAGTCTTGTCTCATCCCCCTCATCGAGCGGGGGCTCGTCGACTGCATCACGACGACGGGCGCCAACCTTTACCACGACGCGCATCGGGTCATTGGCCACCGCGTGCGAGAGATCGACCCCACGGCCGGCGACCTCCAATACCGTTTGGCTCGCATCATCCGCATCTACGATCTCGGTTTCTGGGAAGAGACGCTGCTCGAGACCGACAAGCTTTTCTCGGCGATGCTTCGGGGGCAGGAATTTCAGAGGAAAATGACCACTGTCGAGCTTCACTACCTGCTCGGCAAGCGCATGTCCGCCCTCGAGGAGGCCCTGGGGGTGCGCGAGCCCTCTCTTCTTTCGACGGCTTATCGCGCCGGTGTGCCCATCTTCGTCGGGGCGGTGCAGGATGGGTCGATCTTCCTCAATATGGTGAAGCTGAGACACTTGCTCGGCGACGCGTTCAAGCTCGAGATCGACGTCTGTGACGACGTCTTCGAGATGGGAGCTATCCAGCATCACTGCTTCGGGACGCTCAAGAAGCCCATGGCGGTATGGATCCTGGGCGGGGGCGTGCCCAAGAACTACACCCTGCAAGGCGAGCCGCTTCTCGATCAGATCCTCGGCGTTCCGACGCACGGGTTCGACATCGACGTGCAGATCTGCGTCGACCCGGTCGACAACGGGGCGCTGAGCTCGTGCCCCGCCGGGGAGGGCCACACCTGGGGCAAGGTCTCCGCCGAGAGCGTGGCTACCGGGAGCGTTTACGTGCACGCCGACGTGACGGCGATCTTTCCATGGCTTACCTACGCGCTTCTGGCCGACCCCAAGATGAAGCGCCGGCCCCGGCGGCTCTACGATGCGCGTGCCGGCGCCGTTACGACTCTGAAACAGGTGGTCGCCAAGCGCCGCAAGCAACTTCTCTCGACGGTGGCCTACCCGGTCGTCGAGGAGGTCGAGGCCGCCGCGCGCGCGCCCGCGGGGCTCGCACGGAGAAACCGCCAGGACGCCAGGAACGCCAAGTGAGCGTCCATCCAGCTGCAGCCCCCCGCAAGGCGTGGCTTTTTGCCGTTGAGGCAAGGTAGCATGGCGAGGCTCTAACGACGGAGACGGCGCAATCGATGACCCAGGACACTCGCAAAGATCGCCGTGTGAAGATCGTCAGTCTCAACGTTCGCTACAAGAGCGCAACTGTCGACGAGTTCATCGAGAACCATGCCCACGACGTCAGTCGCGGCGGCATCTACATCAAGACGAGCAACCCGTTCCCCCAGGGCACGCTGCTCAAGTTCGAGATACGGCTCTCCAGCGACCAGACCGTGATTACGGGCGTAGGGCGCGTCGTGTGGAAGCGCGAAGCCGCCCAAGGCGAGCAACCCGCGGGGATGGGCGTCAAGTTCATCAAGGTCGACGACTCGTCCAAGGTGGTGATCGATCGGCTGGTGACGACCAAGAGCGATGCGGGCAAGGCGTTCGAGTCCGAGCCTGACGCGACCGCAATCCCGCGCTCTTCTTCTTCACCCGAGCCGCTTTCGTCACCGCCGCCGAGCAGCAAGCGCAAGGTCACGCCGTACAAGCTCGCTGCTCCGCCGCTCCCGGGCGGGGGTCCCCCGAGCTCGCGCTCGGGCTCTTCGCCCTCGGCGGGGTCGATCGCGCCGAGGCCAGTCGCTCCGTCTCCGCTCTTCCCGAAAGCCTCCGCGGCGCCGCCCGGGGTACCCAAGCAAGAGCAAACCGTGATGAAACAGGCCGCGGAGCTGCTCGAAGAAGCGCTTCGCGAGGCCGGTGGCTCGATGGAGGAGGTGGGAACCAACCCTCTCTTTTCCGGATCCGCCGAGGCACCGGCGCCCGCCGAAAATGCCCCACGCCCCGCGGCGGGCCCGGGCGCTTCCAAGGCGCCCCCGAGCCCGCCCGCTCACGCCAGCAAGAGCCCCGCGACGGGTGAGGGCGCAGCCGCACGCGGGATGGTCGCGGCGCTGGCCCCCGGACACTCGGCGTCCGCCAAGAGCTCGGTCGGCGACGCACCCCGCAAGGGCGTCGGCTCCTCGGTCCCGGCGCCGAAAAAGCGCTCGAGCATGGGCCTGATTCTGGCCGGCGTCGCGGTCGTCGTGATCGCGGTCGTCGCGCTCAATCGGGACAAGCTATTCGGATCGCCCCAAGAGCCCGCGCCTCAAGCCGTGGCGCCGCCCCCTGCGCCTCCCACGCCTCCCAGCGCGGCGCCGGCGGTCGAGGCTCCGCCCCCGAGCGCTTCGGCGGTGGAGGTCCCGAGCCCCGAGCCGAGCTCGCCCCCGGCGCCCAGTGCGTCGGCGTCTTCGGCACCTTCGTCCAAGCCCTCTGCCGAGAGCCCGCCGGCTCAGGTCACCAAGCCCGCGACGCCGGCTCCGGCCCCACCACCCAAGCCAACCGCCCAGGCGCCTTCGGCCCCGTCGACCGCGACCGCCGCCCCCGCTGCTTCGGCCCCGCCGCCGGCGGCTACGGCGAGCGCGCAGGCTGCTCCCAAGCCCACCGCTGCCCCCGCGAAGCCCGCCAAGCCCGTCAAATCCGACAACGACAACCCCTACTGACGAGAGACGAGACACAGGAGATCAAGAGATCAGGAGATAGCTTGTTTTGCGCCCAGATCTGGAAACCAACCCCGCAAGAGCTCCTGATCTCCTGACCTCCTGTAAATCTTCTCTCGCTCTCTCTCTCGACATCAAGCGAGGAGCGCGAGTAGGTCGTCGCGCGTGATGGCGCTCGCCACGCCCGCCGCACCGCTCAGCGCCACCTCCGCGAGCCCGCGCTTTCGTTCTTTCAGGGCCAGGATGCGCTCTTCGACCGTGTCCTTGGCGACCATCCGATACACCATCACGGGGCGCTCTTGTCCGATGCGGTGCGCTCGGTCCGCCGCTTGATCTTCGACCGCGGGGTTCCACCAAGGGTCCAAAAGAAAGACGTGGTCGGCCGCGGTGAGGTTGAGCCCCGTCCCGCCCGCCTTGAGCGAGACGAGCATCACCGGGGGGCCGCCTTCTCCCTGAAAAAGCGAGACGATGGCGGCGCGGTCTCGCGTCGATCCATCGAGGCGCGTAAAGGCGATGTCCGCGTTTCGTAGATGAGGCTCGACGAGATCGAGCAGCTTGGTCCACTGAGAAAAGACGAGCGCCTTGTGTCCGTCCGCGGCGGCCTCGGCCAAGGCCTCGAGCAGGCGCTCGATCTTCGACGAGCTCTCCGCGGTTTGGCCCGGGACCAGAGCCGAGTGCGACGCCGCCTGGCGCAAGCGAAGGAGCGCTTCGAGCGCGGCCAGCATCCCGCCCTGCGCAAATTGAGCGGCGACGTCCTTTTGGGCGGCGACGCGAACGGCGTCGTACACGCTCCGCTCGGCTTCATCGAGCTCGACGTGAAGGACGGCTTCGGTGCGCGGCGGCAGCTCGGGCAGCACCTCGCGCTTCAAGCGTCTAAGAACGAACGGACGAATCTTGGAGCGAAGGCGTGCGGCCGCCTCCGCGTCGCCGTTTGCTACCGGCCCGACGTAGCGCTCTTGAAAGGAGCTTCGACCTCCGAGCAGCCCCGGATTGGTGAAGTGCATCACGCTCCAGAGCTCTTCGAGGCGGTTTTCGACGGGTGTGCCGCTGAGCGCGACGCGAAACTTTCCTCGCAGCGTGAATGCGGCCCGGGCCGTTTGGCTCGATTCGTTCTTGATGGCCTGGGCCTCGTCGAGCACCACCACGTCCCACGACTCTTTCGCGAGCCGCTCGGCGTCCAGGCGCAGGACGGCGTAAGTCGTCAGCGTCACGTCCGCGTCGGGGTCGATCTCACGCTTGGCTCCCTGGTACGGGCTCGTTCGCAGGTCTGGGCGAAACCGCGCGATCTCGTCCACCCAGTTGTAGACGACGCTCTTGGGGCAGACGACGAGCGTGCGCCCTTGGAGCGCGCAGATCGTCTGCACCGTCTTGCCGAGCCCCATGTCGTCGGCCAGGAGCGCTCCAAGCTCCGCCTCACGAAGAAACGAGAGCCAGTCGTAACCGACCTTCTGATAGCTCCGGAGCTCCGCCTTCAAACCCGCCGGCAGGGCCGCATGCGGGATGCCCGCGAAGTCGCGCAAGAGCGGCGCGAGCTTGCCGAGCTCCTGCGGCTTGGGGGTATCGAGCGCTTCGCAAAGGGCGCCCAGCTCCGGCAAGACCGCCGTCGGCAGCCTTCCGTCCTCGCTCCGTGCCGCAAGCAAATCGGCCACGCGATGGCCGTGCTTGGAGAGCCAGTCGGCCGGCAGCGGCGCCCACCCGCCGCCGTCGAGCGGAACGAGGTCGAGCCCGTCGCGCCACGCGCGGATCACAGTCGCGCCATTCGCGTGCTTCTCGAGAGCCCCTTCGTTTTCGCCTTGGGTGCCTTCGAAGACGATGTCGAACTTGCCGCCCGCCAACATCAGCCTGGGATGGAGCGAACGGGTCGCAAAAAGGGTCCCGCGCGCATCGTCGCCGCTCGAGCCCTGCCACTTGCGAAGCTTCGCGGCAAAGCGAATGGCTTCCGCGCCGTCGAGGTCGACCCGACGGCCGGGGACGAGATTGAGCTCATCGCGCAGGCGCCACAGAAGGGCGCGCTCTTCCTCGATCCGCCGGACGGGCACTTCGCGACCGAGCAAGACCCCTTGGTCGCCGTCGACGCGCAAGACGGGCGGATCGCCATAAACGAGCGTGGGCAAAACCGACAGCGTATGGCCCTGGTGCGACAGGTCGAGCGCGATTCTCGGGCGAGTCGTTATCTCTCGGTGAGGGAGCTTGGCCGTCGCCACCGTGACGATGAGCCGCTTCTGCAGCTCGGGGATGACGCGCGTGACAAGCTCGCTCTCGTCTCCGCGCGCAAAGCTCCGCGACAGAGGGAGACGCTCGAGGCGCTCGCCCGTGGTCTCCGTTTCTCCCAGCGGCCGGAGCGTGTCTCCACACAGCGCCACCCCGAGGGCCACCACGCGCGTAATCGCAGGGTCGGCCTCCATGCGGAGCACGAAGCCACCGGCCGGCCCGTCGTCGACCGTCGCGAGAGGCAGCACGGGCTCGCCCGAGACCTTCACGCGGGCGCCGTCGAGAGTGACCTCGGCTTGCGCGAGCGCCGCCAGCACGTCGGCCACGCGCGCCAGGGGCAGGACTTCGCGCGCGGGAAACCCGAGGATCCGGTCGAGCCTCAGATCGTCGTGCGTGGGCTCGAATCCTGCGACGCGGCCTCGCGCGAGGTGTGACGAGAGCCCCTCGACGCGCTCTTCTCGGCCGTCGGCGTGCACGACTCGACGGGCGAGAGTGAGCAGCCGACCCTTGATTCCGAGGCGATAAACCAGGCGTGCTCGCGGCTCAGCCCCCTGGCTCGTCGATGAACCGGCCGTCGGCCCTGCTCCGGTGGCCGCCGAGCTCGAGACGGCGATGACCGCGGCCGTCACGTGGGCGCAGGGGTCGACCTTGCCGCCGCAATCGCAGGACCACTCGAGCTCGTCGACATACAGGGTGACCGTCGGCGCGATGGCAAACCCGGGCGCGCGTACGCGCACCGTGACCTCGCCCCCGCTGGAGGGCGCGCGCGTCACGGCATTTTCGCGCGCAAGCTTGACCCCTTGCGACCATATGGCCGAAAGACTTGCCTTGCGGGCGGCGTCGAGCAGGGGTTGCATCGCGGACAAGTCAGGCGTGAGCCGCCCGGGAGGCTACCTCGGCGGCTGCGGCTTGGGAGGCGGGGGAGGCGGCGGTGGGGGCGCCAGAACCACGTCTTCCCACTGTGGCGTGTGATTGCTTTGAGCGACTCCGGCGAACTCGGTCACCGCGGCTCCTGCCGCGATCAAGTGCTGGCTCCAGATGAACGTGCCGGGAACCGTCACCAGGTTGCCCGTGCCGTCGTCCACGATCGAGGTCAGGTAGAGCTGCGAAGTGTACGGCGTATTGACGGTTTGTCCGAACTGGGCGCTATCGCTGAAGAGGATCTTGTCACGCGTCGAGGAAAAGATGAGCCAATAGTAAGTCTTGCCGCCGCACGTGGGGCCCTGGGGCGCGAACTTGGGCCAGCTGTTGGTGATCCCCGGGCTCGCGGCGCCCATGCACGCGGGAGGATCATTGGCCGCCAGACGTGTCGCCGTCCCGCCGCCTATGGGGACGACGTTCACTTCGGAGTTTGGGTCGTAATAGGGATTGTCCGCGCTCGGCGCCTTGTTGAACACGACGTACTTGTCGTCCGGCGAAAGCGACGGATAGTACTCGAGAGAGTTTGGGTCGCTCGCTCCGGCGATCGGCGTCGCGGCGCCGCCCTGCTTGCCATTGTAGGGGACCGAATAAAGGTCGGCGATGGTGCCTCCGTTGGCCGTGCCGAGCCGCCCGTCTTGGGGCGCATTGTTCGAGACGTAGACGACGGTGTTGCCGTCGTGGCTCCACGCGGGAGCGAGAGCGCCGTTCGGGTCGTTGGTGCGTGCAAGGATGCCGTAGCTCGTGCCCATGTTCGCTTCGAGCGCCGTGATGCCCGCCGCGCTGGGCGGATTCGCGCCGTTGCCGCCGAGCACGGCAGGCGCGTTCGTCGACAGATCGATCCACATCAAGTTTCCTGGGCTGTTCTGATAGTTCATGTTGTCCCAGAGCGTGCCCTGCGGAAGCTCGGTGGCCGCGATGGCTACGTGATTGCCCGCGGCCCACTGCGCCGTCGAAAAAGACAGCATCCCCATCCAGGGCATGCTGAGCGCTTCGGCGCCGCCAGGAGTCAGCCAAGGAGGTAGCGACCCCGGGGCGCCTGCCTCGGGATCGACGAGAGCCGCGACCCCGTCCCACGGATAAGTGTCGAGGAAAAGAACGCTCTGGCGATCGGGCACAGCCACATGGCATCCGATGCACTGCGTCGACCCGGCACCGCTGACGCCCTGCTGCAAGTTGCCCCCGCTGTTGCGCGCGACGTTCCACTGGACCTGCGGGACGGTGAGCGCTTGGCCGGCGTTCTCGTCTCCGGGGTTGAAGCTCTCGAGCCACGATTGACCCGCATTCAGGCCCACGGCCGCCCAATAGATCATCGTTCCGGTCGATTTCGCCGGCGCGATCTGAAAGGTCACCTGCGAGCTCGCGAGCGCCTTGGTGGTCTCGTTGAGCGACGTCACCGTCGCGGTGATGTCCTCGCCCCACGTCGATGCGGCCAGTGCCGTCCAGATGGAAGCGGGCAGCTTCCACGTCGGGCTGCGCGTGTAGGCGAGCAAGTCGTGCGCCTGCCGCGCGGAGTGAATTCGAATTTGGAATATCGTATTCGTGGGAGCCGGTGGGCTGTAGTTGAAGCGAGCTCGCGCCTAGTTGTTCGGAAAGAGCGACCCATTCGGGGGCTCGAGGATGCATGGCCCACCCGTGGTCGCGGCCGTGCCGGTCATGAATGGCGCGATGCTCGTCGTGGTGGGCGGCGCCGACCCGTCGTCGGGCATGGTCTCGATGTACACGTGCGATCCGTCGGCCGCGGTGGTGTCGCCGGCGACGGTGAGCTCGTCGCAGGTCGTACACGTTCGCGTCGTCACGCAATACGAAAGGCCGGCCGCGGCCTCCGTCTGAGCGTCCGCGTCGCCGCCCCCGTCGTCGCTCGTCGTCGTCGTAATGATCCCGATCGTCGCGTCTCCCGGCGTGGGCACTGGAGTGATCCCTACCGGCCCCGGACCGCCGTCGTCGCTGCTGCCGCTCGTCGACCCGCTGCCCGCGGCGGGCGTCATGAACTCGGTGCCCGTGAAGCCACCTTTGGGCTGCTGCGCGCAAGCGACAACGCTCACGGCAGCGACGATCGCCAGGGATCGAGCGTTTCTAATCATGAGAAGAGTCCTTCTTCGTCAAAGATAGTCGGTCGCCCGCTCGAGGCGCGCGGACGCGCGGCGCAGCGAAGGGGGAAGCGGGCGCAGAATAGCTCAGCCCGCCCCCTCGCGCACTCGACCCCTCGTGCCGCTGCGCGGCTTCTCGCACAATGGGCTACAGCGCGCGCCGCTGGCGCTCGACGCTCCGCGCGAGCGGTGCGACCCTCCGACGCAGGGGGGCCCGACTGGGCCATCAAGCGCCCCACGCTCGAGCCGAGCATGGAGCTGCAAGCATCGAGGCGGGCGTCTCTTCGGCGAAGAGATGCGCCCTTGGAGCCCTGGCGGGGATCAAAGGGTCCGAAGGCGGCAGCGCCTTCGAGCACGGGGCGCGCCGCACACGCGAAGGGGCCAGGGTCTCGGTCGCAACCGTGGCCTCCTTCGGCGAAGGACCTCGGCGCTCGCGCGGAGCTTCGCACCTCTTCGTGCCCGTCGTAGGCGACTGCGACTGTAGAGGCTCCTCTCTCGTCCGAGCTACGCGTAGCTACTGCGGGGAGATGCGCGCCTTCGCAGCGGAGACACGTAGCTTGCGCGGCAGGCGCCCATCGCCGTGAGCGAGAGGCGCGCGCCTTGGCGGCCGAGATGCACCTCTGGGCCGCAGTCGCGCGCGACTTGGCGGCCGAGACGCACCTCTGGGCCGCAATCGCGCGCGCCCGCGCAGGGGGACCGCGCGCTTCCGCCCCCGAGATGCATCTCGAGCCCGCGGTCGAGCAAGCTTGGGCGCGAGAGACGCGCGCTTCGGCAGCCGAGACGCGCGCCTTGGGGGCCGAGACGCGCGCCTTCGCCGGTTGCATGAACTTCTTGTGACAAAAAGACGACGTTTACGCGCGGAAAAGCGCCCAACATGACGCACAAATGTCGCCTTCCGTTCACAAACGAAGGGTGGCCCTCAGCTTATGGTCGCGCCCGATGCGCCATGGACTTTTACGCTGTCCTCGCGCTCAGGAAGGCTGGCTTTCAGTATGAAGACGAGAAGGACCATATCCGTCGCCCGAGCGACGGCAGGGGTGGCCGCATTGGCCGTCCTGGCCATCGCGGCGCGCGCGGAGGCGCAGGACGCCGGGACGACTCCCACTTGCGACTCGTTCACCAACCCGGTTTACATCTCGGGCTCGAGCGCGTCGCAGCCGGTCTTGCAGGCCTTGGCCAACACCCTCGGCACCGGCATCAGCATCATCTATCAGAACCCCGATTCCTGCCTCGGCGTGAACGACTTCTTGATGAACATGGCTTCCACCGAGTCGGGGGTCGCCACGAGCTATCTGAACCCGACGAGCGGCAAGGCCACGACGTGCACGATCACCCCGGCCACGGACACCGTGGACATCGCCGTATCGGACGTCTTTGCCGCGACATGCACCCTGTACAACCCGTCGGTCACGGCCCTCACGGCGAGCCAGGTCGAGATCGAAGGGCCGATTCAGGCCATGACCATTGCCGTCCCGGCGACTTCACAGGGCTCCACCTCGATCAGCGCTGAGGCCGCGAACATCGTCTTTGGCGGCGACGCGCAGACGGCGGCGGTCACCGTGCAGCAGTGGAACCAGCCTACGGCCATCTTCACGCGTGCCAATACCTCCGGCACCCTCAACATGATCGGTACCGCCATTGGCCTGGTGCCGAGCATGTGGGCCAACGCCGCTCCCGCCACGCCCGCGCCCGCCAACCAGAAGAGCAGCACGGGAAACATGTTCAACGGGATCGCAGGGGCGACCGCGAACATCAGCCAGACGATCGGAATTCTGTCCGACGAAGCGGTCGTGCAGAAGAACGCAGCGGCGCTCGCAGCTACGCCCGCCGGCCCCACCGTCAAGCCGCTCTTCTTTCAGGGGACTGGCCAGACTTGCGGATACCTCCCGGATTCGACCACCACCACGTTCGACAAGGTCAACGTGCGCGAGGGCCGATACGACATCTGGGGGCCCATTCACTTCATCACGGCGGTAGGCGCCAATGGTCAACCCAACGGCGTGCACGCAGCCGCGGTGGCGACCGTTCTCAATTACTTCATCGCCACGGGCGCGACCCCTGACGCACCGCTCTTCACCGCGGGAGCGGACGCAGGCACCGTCGACGTCGCCAAGAAGGCCCTCATTACGGCCGAGGCGACTCCTCTCGTCGGTGGAGTCGTCCCCTGGTGCGCGATGCACGTCATGCGGACCTCCGAGGTCGGACCCGAAGCCTCGTACCAACCACCGGAGCCGTGCGGCTGCTACTTCGAGTCGGTGACCGGTTCGACGCTCGAGTCGTATTGCAAGGCCTGTCCCACCGGCACTGAATGTGCGGGTACTTCCTATCCTGTTTGCCGTTACGGCTATTGCGAGGTGCAGTGATGAACGCGCGCAAGACCTTTTTGGGCCTCGCCGGCGTCGCGCTCATCGCGGCCACCGGTATATTCGCCGCCGGCTGCGGAAGCAGCAGCCCCAATAACCCGGCTCCCACGAGCGGCAGCAGCGGCACCAGCAGCGGCAGCGGCTCGGGTGCGACCGCCACAGGCGCCAGTGGCGCGACCGCCAGCGGCACGTCCGCTGGCACGAGCGCGGGCGCGACCGGTGCCTCTTCGGGCAGCACGAGCACCGACGCCGGAGTCGACGCCACCATGACAACCGTGGCGGACGGCGGCGACGGGGCAGCTCCGGAGGCTGCGGCCTGCAACCCCACCGGCGCCATCTACCCGTCGGATGCCTGTGCGCCTTGTGCAGCCAATCTGCTCAATGCGTGCTCGACGTTCAACGTGACCTGCACGTCCTTCGACAACACCACCCTTCCCGACGCGCATTTCTGATTCCTCCGGTTCGGTCGGCGCGCGCGGGCCACCCAGCACCGCGCGCGCCCCCCCCAC